>PVMK01189200.1_pt1 | contig 20927 bp, 28 predicted proteins | sample 1853481 | NCBI WGS metagenome assembly PVMK01 (sample SAMN08533507, study PRJNA380276) | Marine sediment metagenome, whole genome shotgun sequencing project.
TGAACCTACAGAAATTTGCCAGCATATCATCGGGTATTCCAATCTTGACATCCCTTGTATTATTTTTACCCCTCTTGTTTACAATAAATGCTCGCCTATACTTTAAGAATAATAAAAAACTGTCTAGAAATGATCTCTGGTACTGAGTTTTTGTGTAAACCCGAACGTGTATTTCGTGCCAAAAACGGACATTCAAATACTAACAAACCCCCAGCATCAAGCCGGGGTTGGTTACTCATATCTACGTATCTAGTTTTCAGGTATTCAGTTGGAAAGTCTATTTAGGAAAAACCCCTCGAACGCATACAGGAAGAATAAGCTTCTTGGTAACGTGCGTCGTTCGTTTGGTTTTCGTTGAGTCCATAAAGTGTTCCGCCTGCTCCACCTGCAATAGCTCCAATACCTGCACCTTTCGCAGCACCACTACCACCGCCTGCAATCGCGCCAACTGCCGCACCTGTTGCCGCACCAAGAAGGGCTCCGATCCCTGCATCCTTGACTACTTCCTCTGTCTTGCTGCTCACCTGATCAGAAGCATACTTGTTACATGCCTGTATGATAGATTGCGGTGGATGCGTAGGTTGGGGACTATATACGGGTTTTGGTGCAGGAGCAGGTTTTGGTGCAGGAGGAGCCGTAGCAACTTTTACAGCTGCTTTTGGTTTGCTTACCGGTTTCTTCTTTGTGACTTGAACTTCCGCCTCTACCTCCTTAGCTTGCACTATTTCTTCAGGTGGCACTACTTTTGTATCTCGCCCTATAACGAGCGACGTGATTAAGACGGTTGCACCTACAATTAGTAATCCAATCGTTGCAAGCTTCCATTGGTTGGGGGACGCGTCAGCCATCGATATTCTCCTTTATTTTACATTGCATCATTTTCTAATGTTGTATCCATAATTAAATTCAAATAGATAAATACCTAACCAATTAATAGTTAGATTCATATCTGTATAACGGATAACCGAGGAGAAGCTGAAGGTTAAAATTTGTATCTGGACTTCTGCCTTGGGTCGAAAGTAGACACTCGCAGTTTTTCATTCTGGAAAAATTTTTCGCGCCAAAATGGAAAGGACTTTTTTACAAATAGCAGCAAGGTAGGTTTAGGTAGTACCTCTAACATAGGGGAGTAGGCAAGCCCGATACTAGGTGTACCAGGCCCCTTCTGGCATTCTGAAAGCTATACAATACTGATAGCAGTTGTTTGCACTGTGTTGTTACCTATTGCATAGAACGTGTATCATGAGGCGATGGAAGCAATCACCTTTCATAAACATTTCAAATTGTGCAAACAGATTGAGCGTAAGTTGACATAGAAGACCTGCTTTGGATCGGCCCAGCACTGATTGCAGGTATCATTGCGGCTCGTATTGGTATGCCGCCTAAATGTAGTATCTTTGTCAACCCACAACCCACCAATAAAAAGGATAAACCTGGATGAAAATAGTCGGCATTAAACATATCTGTGAATTGCTGAATAAGACTGAGCGCACGATTCGAGCTGATATTGTAAGAAGGCCCCAATGTGTTCCACCGCCGATTATTATTCTAGGCACCACCCTATTATTATGGAAAACAGACGTAATAGATGATTGGCTTGATAAGCACCAAATAAGAGTGAAGGGGGCACATAAAAAAACTTTTAACGTTCGTTCAACAAAAGGTGTCGAATACTAATGAAACAAATAAAATCAAAGAAGGCACAACGAGGCCTTAGCCTACTCATGACAATGGCTCTAGTTGCTATTATTGGTATTTTGGCAGAAGTGGCGCTTTCGGCTTATGAAGATCACGTTGCCCAGGCGCAAGCTGCTGAAGCTGTTACGAGCGAAAAAATTCGGACAAACTAAGCGCTTCAGAGCACTACCTTTTATTAATATTTGAAGGTGGAATATATACTCCAGTCATTGTAACAATTGCAGCTGGCACATCAAAGAATGGATCTTCAAAATTTGAATATGTTTCTGGATTAAGCGCAAATGTTTCGCTTTTAAACTGAGAAATCTTTGATTTGGAATATTTAACTTCCTCTATCGATTTATCAGCTTCAACAATCAATATACTCATAATCAATATGCCTCATATCAAAAGTTTTCCACCAATCGAGGATTCAACAGCCAGAATCCTTATCCTCGGAAGCATACCAGGCAAGGAGTCCCTATTGGCTGGGCAATACTATGCACATCGCCATAACTCTTTCTGGCAAATTATGGGTGATCTGATAGCTGCCACCCCAACACTGCCCTATGCTTCGAGAATACAAATACTGAAATCCAATGGTATAGCTCTCTGGGATGTTCTTGCCTCTTGCACGCGCAATAGCAGTCTCGATTCTGATATAGACAAAACCTCAGCCTCACCGAATAATTTCGATCTATTCCTTTCAACCCATCAAAATATTACAGATATTTTTTTCAATGGTGCTATGGCTGAAAAGTGTTTTTATACACTTGTACAGCACATGCTTGAACCTAAATTGCTGCGCTATAAGCGTCTTCCATCAACAAGTCCTGCAAACGCATCCTTGTCTTACAATCAAAAGTTAAGTTCCTGGAAAGCTGTCATTCAAATAATGGCCTAGCATTACCGTCGGATAATCCCATATGAGTCACTATTACAACCTAATTGTGATAGTGGATCTAAATGAAAATCTGGTATAAATAAAATTCTTAGAAATATTGCAAATCACAAGTTTAAAAACTTCTTTAATAGAACTGGGATCATTTACCAAAATGAATAACCGTTCGAATAGATTCTCCTGCATGCATCAGATCAAACGCCTTATTTATATCGGCCAATCCCATGTTGTGAGTGATAAAAGTATCGAGTCCATATTCACCATCAAGGTAACGCTGAACATAACCGGGAAGTTCCGTACGGCCTTTCACTCCACCAAAAGCTGAACCACGCCATATACGTCCTGTTACCAGCTGAAATGGACGGGTACATATTTCCTCACCAGCCCCAGCAACACCAATGATTACTGATTCTCCCCATCCTTTGTGGCAGCATTCCAGCGCTGAACGCATCACTTTGACGTTTCCAATACATTCAAAGGAGAAATCCACGCCGCCACTTGTCATTTCTACAATAACATCCTGGATCGGCTTGACGTAATCTTTGGGGTTTACTACATCGGTGGCACCTAGCTGGCGCGCAATTCCAAATTTAACGGGATTAATATCAATCGCAATGATACGTCCAGCCTTAGCCTTAACCGCACCGATTATCACCGCTAGGCCAATGCCGCCAAGACCAAAAACCGCTACGGTATCGCCCGCCTTCACCTTTGCAGTATTGGTAACAGCACCCATACCTGTCGTCACCCCACAGCCAAGTAAACAGACCTTCTCTAGCGGCGCTTCCTTGCTGATTTTGGCCAAAGAAATTTCGGGCACCACAGTATATTCTGAGAAAGTTGAGGTCCCCATATAGTGATAAATAGGTTTTCCATCCTTAAAAAAACGCGTCGTACCATCTGGCATCAGGCCTTGTCCTTGAGTTGCTCGAATAGCCTGACACAAGTTAGTTTTTCCAGATTTACAAAATTCGCATTCACCACATTCTGGGGTATAAAGCGGTATCACATGGTCTCCTGTGGCAACGCTGGTGACCCCCTCACCTAAAGCCTCAACAATACCGCCACCTTCATGGCCGAGAATCGTGGGAAACTTACCTTCTGGATCGCTTCCGGAAAGCGTATATGCATCGGTATGACATACACCAGTAGCCACGATCCGCACCAATACCTCCCCCTTTTTCGGATGCATCAGGTCAACCTCTTCGATGCTCAAAGGCTGACCCGGACCCCAGGCAACCGCAGCCTGTGTTTTAATCATTCCCATGTAGTCTCTCTTTATTTTGCTATGATTCGCTTAATCTGAGCTGTCATCAATTCAATACTTCCTAAATTAGCGCTCTTTTACTTTTAATCCAAGTAATAATAAATGGTTTAGAAACAAACTAAATAAGTTTTTTCTGTATGAAATTATGAGGTTTGAACAAATAGATACTCCATGCAATATAATGGACCCAACGCCGACAATTAACTGATCAATTCCGAGAAAAATAAAACTACTTCTACTATAATCATCAGTTCCAAGAAAATTAGGAAATTAAATGCTCTGGGTAAAAGCGCTACACATCATATTCATGGTTACCTGGTTTGCCGGGCTTTTTTATTTACCGCGGTTATTTGTCTATCATGCCATGAGTGACGATCCCCCTAGCGTTGAGCGTTTCAAGGTGATGGAACGCAAACTCTACTATGGGATTATGACACCTGGAGCAGTATTAACCATCATTTTTGGCTTTTGGCTCTGGCTGGGTTTTGGTATATCCGGAAGCTGGCTTCACCCTAAACTTTTGCTAGTTGCGTTGCTAATTGCCTACCACTATTTCTGTGGCAGGCTGCTCTCTGATTTTAGACAGGACCGGAATCAACACAGTCATATCTACTATCGCTGGTTCAATGAGATTCCAGTAGTGCTTCTGATTGCAATAGTGATATTGGTGGTGGTAAAACCTTAAACAATTATTTCTGACCCTACTCTTCCATCAACGTCTGACCAGGAAACAACACCTCTGTATAACCGAACATACGAAAATTAGTAATACGCATGGGGTAGAGTATTCCCTGCAAGTGGTCGCATTCGTGTTGCACCACACGGGAGTGAAATCCATCCACGCTTCTGTCTATAGATTTTCCAAACTGGTCGAATCCATGGTAGCGTACTCTGGAGAAACGCGGCACCATACCGCGCATGCCAGGAAGGCTCAAACAACCCTCCCAATCCTCTTCCATACTTTGTGTGATAGGTTTAACTACAGGATTTACCAACACAGTGTAGGGCACTTCTTCTGCATCAGGATAGCGCGAATTTTTCTCTACACCAAATATAACCACTTGTAGGCCCACACCAATCTGCGGCGCTGCCAGTCCTGCACCATTCTCAGCTTCCATCGTGTCTTGCATATCCTGAATTAGGGTCTTGAATTCAGGCGTATCAAATGTTTCTACTCTCTCCGCCACTTGCAGTAAACGCGAATCACCCATTTTCAAAACGAGTTTAATGGCCATCAAGTTCTACCACACGTTCAAGAATTTTCCTTACACCAAACATAGCGTTCTCCAATACATCATGAACATCTTCTAACCGAATGGCATGTTTGTTTGTACCTCGCCCAGCAGCATAGTTGGCCACTACCGCAATGGTCGCATAGCGCAAGCCCAACTCTTTTGCAAGTGCAGATTCTGGCATGCCAGTCATGCCAACCATATCAGCACCTTCACGCTCCAGCATGTTGATCTCTGCAGCAGTTTCTAGGCGTGGCCCTTGAGTTGCCGCATAGACTCCCCCATCAATTATTTTTTCATTTTCTAGTTTCGCTGCTTCCATAATGCGCCCACGGGTTACCCCACAATAGGGCTCAGTAAAATCGATATGAGTAATTGGCTTTTCAGTATTTTCAAAATAAGTAAATTCTCTGCCATAGGTATGATCTATAATCTGGTCAGGAATGACAATCTTTCCAGGCGTTAGATCAGTACGAATACCACCTACTGATGCGACAGATACCACCCGTGTAGGGTTCAGTGAATGTAGCACCCAAAGGTTGGCACGATAATTCACCATATGCGGCGGAATGGTATTCCCATAACCGTGGCGCGCCAGAAACACAATCTCCTGTTTTTTGATTCTACCGAAAGTTAAGGGCCCCGAGGGTTCACCATATGGCGTCCTCACTATTTGTCGATGAGATATTTCAAGACAAGAAAGCTGGGTCATACCCGTCCCACCAATGATTGCAAACATATTTTTTGGAATATCAGGATTAAAGATTAAAGGACCACAGTTTCAGTCCTTTACTGCATAAATTGCGGGTAAATTTCGCCACGAACCATATATATCCATACCGAAGCCAAAAACATAGCGGTCAGGCAGTGTAACACCAACAAAATCTGCACGAATGGGTTTGGACTTGCTAATATCCTTATCGGCAAAAACGGCACTGTAGAATGCTTTTGCGCCGTTACCCATGATCCGTTCACGAATCGAGGCCATAGTAATGCCTTTATCAAGAATATCATCCAGCACCAAAACTACTCTGCCCTCTATGTTTGCATGAGGTTCCACCCTCCAGTCAACCTCCTCGCCTTGGATTTTATTATTGTAGCGGGAGACATGTAAATAATCGAAATTCAGTGGAAACCTCAACAATGGCAATAATTGCCCGGTGAAAACAACCGCTCCTCCCATTACGCTCAATACCAATGGATACTTCTCCGAAAGTGTTACAGTGATATCCGCAGCCATACGCTTAACGGTTTCTGATACAACTGCAGCTGAATAAATTTGCTCAGCGGTATCGAGTATGTGTCCTGCCTCTTTAGAAGAAAGCATATGAGTATTATATATTTTGATAAACTAGATACAACATGGTTTATTAATTTTTCAATAACTCCAACAACTTCGCCTCATCTAAAATAACTACTCCTAATTCAACTGCTTTGTCATACTTACTGCCAGCGGCAGTACCAGCTACCACATAATTTGTTTTTTTAGAAACACTACTAGTCACTTTTCCTCCTAGATTTTCAATTTTCTCCTTGGCATCTTCCCTGGATAAGTTTGGAAGAGCTCCTGTCAAAACAAAGGTTTTTCCACTAATTTTACTTGTATTGCTTCCATCTTGTATTTTGCGTATATCTACTTCTTCTTTCAACTCTATATCAACTGGTTTCGAGAAAAACTTATTTATAACTTTAATATTGTGTTTCTCCGAAAAAAAATCTGTAATACTTTGGGCTACAACGTGACCAACATCTGGTATTACTTGCAAGGTTTCTACATTTGCTTCTTTTAATTTGTTAAAATCGCCAAAAACTCGAGCTAATTCTTTAGCGGTAGTCTCGCCCACATTACGAATTCCAAGTGCATAAATAAACCGTGCCAGCGTAGGATTCTTTCTCTTTTTGAGAGTCTCCAACAGGTTACTAGCAGATTTTTTTCCCATGTGAGGTAAACTAATAAGTTCTTCTTCACTTAGTGTATAAATGTCTGCAGGCGTTTTGATTATGCCTTTGTCCACCAGTTGATCCACTAATTTCTCCCCCAGGCCTTCAATATCCATACCACGACGCGATACAAAATGCTGAATTGCCTTCTTTCGTTGTGCCGCACAGAATTGTCCACCAGTACAGCGCACCGCTGATTCATTTGGTATACGCTCAACTTTAGCTCCACACGCCGGACACTTTTCAGGCATAGTGAATCGATTCGCATTTCGAGGGTGGCACTTTTCTGCTATCCCCACCACCTCAGGAATTACATCGCCTGCACGTCGTACAATAACGCTATCACCAATACTCACATCTTTTCGATTGACTTCATCTTCATTGTGTAACGTTGCATGGGCCACGGTAGCACCACCGACAAATACTGGTTCCAGTCTAGCAACTGGTGTTAAAACTCCAGTTCTACCCACTTGCACATCAATACCCAACAGTTCAGTCACTACTTCTTGTGCTGGAAATTTATGTGCTAAGGCAAAACGTGGCGCGCGGGAAGTAAAACCCAGTTTCTTCTGCTGCGCTAGACTATTAACTATGTAAACCACTCCATCTATGTCATAGGGCAGATGTTCACGAAGTTCTTTTACTTTTTGATAATACGATAATAATGCTGCTGAACCGTGTACAACATCACGTTCTTTAGCTATGGGAAAGCCTCTAGAATATATATATTTCAGTATGTTGCTATGTGTGTCACGAGGTATTTCTTCATCTTCATGTTCCCCAATACCATAGGCAAAAAAAGTAAGTCTACGAGTGGCAGTTACGCTAGGATCAAGCTGACGCAAAGAACCAGCAGCTGCATTGCGAGGATTCATAAATTCTTTCTCATTCTTTTTGCGCTGTTGCCGATTAAGTTTTTCAAAATCTTCCTTCAACATTAAAACTTCACCACGTATTTCAAGTGAGGCAGGTATACGATCTTTATTTGTGCTCGTTTGTATATGTAAGGGAATCGATTTGACTGTACGTAAATTTAACGTAACATCTTCGCCGATGTGGCCATCACCTCGGGTAGAACCTTTCACAAATGAACCATTCTTGTAAAGTAAACTTACCGCGAGGCCATCAAATTTTGGCTCCACTTCATATTCAACTTTATCAATTCCCAATTTCTCTCCTATACGCCGGCCAAATGCCCCTACTTCTGCTGTCTCAAACGCATTACTAAGAGAGAGCATTGGTGAACGATGGGTAATCTGGGAAAATTCTTTAAGTGGTGCCGCACCTACGCGTTGGGTAGGGGAGTCAAGTGTAACTAGTTGAGGATAACATTGTTCAAGTTTTTGTAACTCCAGAAAAAGTTTATCGTACTCAGAATCAGGAATACTTGGTGCATCTAACACTGAATACCTGTAATTATGCTGTTCGATAGCCTCGCGCAGTTTAAGTACCTGCTGAGATATGTATTCCGGAATACTCATTCACACAAATAGCCTCAGCGCAATCTCACTACCAGCAGGGAAATCACGTGATTTCATTATGGACTGGATGCCACTCAACTTCTGCTTAATTTTTTCGATTCCACTATCACTTAATGGGACTCGATTATCATCTACCATAACACCGCCTAGGGTGGTTGCAAAAATTCTGGAGAGATGGGTCATTTGGTCAAATACTCTTTCGCCATTTGTAATTCTGGGTACATCGAGCAATAACGTAATACCATTTGTAGTGAGTGTTCGAATGTTATCAGGTAAAAAAGGTGTTGATTCATAGTTGTTGAGGGTAAATTTAACGGTGTCATTTGCCTCGCGGAAGCTAAACACACCCCCCTCCTCCCTCGAGTTTAAAGCCAGATGCTTCTGCTAATGCACGAATTTTAGTTCCAGTAAATGCACCACCATCCTTGCTGATAATATTGATACCAATCATGACATCTACTTCTGCACAAAACTGGTCAAGTAATACTGCCTGTGAATGCGCCTCTTGGATATCAGGGGTATCAGCAACTACATTTATGTTTTCCGCAAAATTTCGCACCGTATCGCGAAACTCAGATAAACTGACTTCACTAACAGGACCAGAGCGATCAGTAAGCTGTAAGCAGGCTTTTAAGCTAGTATAATCACTCTCAGAATTAGCTTCTATAGTGATTTCTTCCCAAAATTCGCCCACATCTCTTTGCCCAAACCATCGTACTGGCTTTCCAAAATCGAACTTCCTCTGCAACATTTCTGTCAGATCTGTAGTGGTGGCAATGGGTGTATCAGATTGGATGCTCACCACATAATCTATTACACCGTTACTATATACTTTTACTGGTTTAGTTGACTCAGTAGTCGCAGCTAAAGGCTCCAAATCTGGTCGATCAATCTCGGTTGGCTTTTTTGCTTCTACACTTGGCTCTACTTGAAGATCCTTTGGCATCTCCTTGCCAAATTGCGGCTCGATTCTCTCCTCTTTGGAAGTAGACTTGTCCGGCTCTAGTAGAACATCTTTATACTTATGTTTAAACGCGTCTTCTGTGCCACGCTGATAGCGTCGCTGCTGCATCCAATTGAAGAAAACAACACCCCCAATCACCACGAAACCGATAGCGATCAAACTGATTTGTAAATCACTCATATTCATTCAACCTATGCGTTATCCCACCTCAGCCACTTCACTGAGTTTGACAGCTTCTTCGAGATCCACCGCAACTACCCGTGAAACACCCTGTTCCTGCATTGTGATACCTATCAATTGTTTTGCCATTTCCATGGTAATTTTATTGTGACTGACGAATACAAACTGAGTCTGATTCGACATTTTCCTTAACAAATCGCAGAATCGTTCAGTGTTATTGTCATCCAGTGGAGCATCCACCTCATCCAACAGGCAGAATGGAGCAGGATTGAGCTTGAACAACGAGAATACCAATGCCAGCGCTGTGAGTGCTTTCTCTCCTCCGGATAGTAAATGGATCGAGCTGTTCTTCTTGCCAGGTGGTTGTGCAATGATTTGCACGCCGGAATCAAGAATCTCCTCTCCACTTAATATCAGTTTTGCTTTTCCACCACCAAATAAAGTGGGAAACATTTCATCTAAATGACCATTAACCTTGTCGAAAGTTTCCAGTAAGCGTTCACGAGTTTCTCGATCAATTCGTCGAATAGCACTTTCCATGGTTTCTACCGCTTCCTTCAAATCATTGGATTGTGAATCTAGATAAGCCTTGCGCTCTTGAAATGCATGCAGTTCCTCCAAAGCGGCAAGATTCACTGCACCCAAGGCATCAATTTCGGTATTAAGTTGATTAATCTCAGCCTGTAATTTAGAGGGTCGTTTTTTACCTATGATCCTAAGCAACTCCTCCTCGTCCGCTCCAGCTTCTTTTAATTGTTCGCCAAATTGATTCTCTGTAATGCGTGCCTCTTGCTCTTTAAGGCACGCCTGACTGATAGATTCTCGCAGAGGATGCAACTTCTGCTCGAAAGTTATACGCTCCTGCTCTATTTCTTGTAATCCTTTGGCTGCATCTTCAAGAGTATTGCGTGCTGTTGTTAGAACTTGCTCACGTTGCTCACGTAGCTTTAACCACTCCTGTAATTGATTGTGCAATGTGGCTTCATCAAAACTATCCTGCTCTTGCTTTAATCGTTCCAAATTAGCTTTGAGCGTAACAAAATTCTCATTAATGCTAAGAATAGCACTCTCTACTTCGATAATTTTATTCTGACAGGTCTTTTCATAGAATGCGGCCTCTTGCATTTCCCTCACAACATTCTGTACAAGTTGCCGCTGACTATTAAGAGACTTTTCCGCTACCTCCCCTGCCTGCTCTTCCTGTTCTACTTGTCCTTGCAAAACCAGAATCTGATCTTTATATTCCATCAACTTTGCTTCGGCACTTTGTTTCTGGGAAGCCTCTACATCGATCTGCTGTCTGATTTCCATCAGCTCAACTGAAATCTGATTGTCACGCTGACTGGAACGTTCAGCTAATTGAGTTAGTTTCAATGTCTGCATTTGTAAATCATGAAGCTGTTGCTGAAGTTTTTCACTATCAAGACGTAAGCACGAGACTAATGCTCCTAGTTTGTTACAATCTTCTTCAGCTATTACCAGCTCGGATTTCTTCTTGGTAAGACTAATCCTCAATTTTTTCACTTCACCTTTGATCTGGATTATTTCTCTCTGACGTACCAACACCCCGTGCAGTTGCGAGTCGGGCGCATAGTACGTAAGGCTATGGCGAGTAAATAAATGGCCCTCACGCGTAACCAGCATTTCACCGGGAACCAGCTTTGTACGCTGCAAGAGACCATCTTGTACACTTTCAACTACGAAAATTCCGCTCAGCCATTCATCCAGCACAGATTTTATTCCTGTGTCGTCACAAGTCAGATACCATTCCAGCGACTTCCATCCCTCTTTACCATGTAATGTCTCATTCTTCGGTGTCTGTATAGATGAAGCTGTTGCCTCGAACAACGTCCATTTTCCAGGGGGAGTATCGCCCACCCAATCCTGTGCGACTTCTAACCGCTCAAGGGGCGAGCTGTTAAGTCGCTCGCGTAACACCGATTCCAGTGCGTCTTCCCAGCCTTTCTCAATCTGGATACTCTGCCACAGACGTGGCAATGTGTTTAGTTGGTGTTTCGTAAGCCACTCGCTCAATCCCTCATTATCCTCAAGACGATGCTGCAGGCGCTCCAAGGCGAAAAATTGGGCCTCCGTTTGGGTGATCTGCTGTTCCATCGCTTGTGTTTCGTGTGTAATTTCATGTTTGACTTCTTCTGCATTGGGTAATAGATTTTCAGTTTGTGTAAGTGATTCCTGCTTTAGTTTCAACTCCACCTCAGTACTCTCTACTTCTTTTTGCAATCGCAATAACCCTTCATCATCGGGTCGCGGCAACTCCCCTTGCTCCTCAAGAAGTCTTTCTTTTCTTGATTCCAGTTGCTGTAAAGCTTTCTCGGCGTGAGCACGATGGCTTTCTTCTAGCTGCTCAGCCTGTTCGGTCAAAAGTAAGTTACGCTGGATTTCACTCAATTTCTCCTGACACAAACGAAAAGCCGATTCCGTCTGCGGTAATTTCTCATTTTCTGCTGCAACTTTTTCCTTGCCAACTTTAAGTGCCAGGCTTGCCTGTTCAAGTTCTTTACGCCAGCGATCTAAATTCTCGGCAGAATTCTCCACTTGCTCCTCATGATGCTCAATCTGATTCTTGGCTGCTGTGATTTGTTGCTCTATACGTTGGTGATTCTCACGCAAATGTTCTGTCTGCTGTTCGATACGTGCCACCTCCGCGTTGGCAGCATATAGCTCGCCCTGCCCCTGGTGCAAGCTGTCGCTAGCTGCATAATGTTGGGTGCGTCCCTCTTCCAGGCGCTTTTCTGCATCACGAAGGCATGAAGTCTCTGCTTCCAATTCTAATTCCAGTCGCTCAACTTCCTTTTCTGTACGGATACGTTGAGTCGCCGCTTCCTGTTTGCGCGCCAACCACAAAAGATTATGTGCTGTACTCAGTTGACCCTGCAAATCCTTAAACTTGCCAGCAACCATAGCTTGCTCTTCTAAGTGCTGTAACTGTTTTTCCAGTTCTTGACGAATATCATCCACACGCAAGAGATTCTCATGGGTATCGGCTAGACGCAATTCAGTTTCACGGCGACGTTCACGGTATTTGGAAACCCCAGCAGCTTCTTCTAGAAATACACGCAACTCTTCCGGTTTTGCTTCAATTATTCGGGAAATCATCCCCTGCTCAATAATAGCGTAACCGCGGTTACCTATGCCGGTGCCAAGAAAAATATCAGCTATATCCCGCCGCCGAACGTGAATATTGTTCGTGTAGTAGATTGATTCACCATCCCGCTGCAGCACCCGTTTGATAGAAATTTCTGAATAGCTTGACCATTGGCCTCCTGCCTTACCCAAACTGTTATCAAAAATCAGTTCCACACTGGTACGTCCCACTGGCTTACGAGTAGCAGAACCATTAAAAATTACATCTTGCATGGATTCACCCCGTAAAGCAGATGCCCTTGATTCCCCTAACACCCAGCGTACTGCATCGATCACATTGGATTTTCCACAACCGTTGGGGCCGACAACACCAACTAAATCACTAGGAACAGGGATATCAGTGGGATCGGCGAAAGTTTTAAAGCCAGCAAGTTTGATATGGGAGAGACGCAATTTATTGCCTGTAACCAGTTATAATTGGGCGTGCATGGAGCAATGAGGAAACAACTTTATTAAACGCTTTCAAAAAATACACATAAGATAGATATTTTAACCGATTTGTCCTACATAAGAGAATGCCCATACAGCCCACGAAAAAATTGGAAACTTTCCCCAACCCGACTCCTTTGCGGGATTACCATATTCACATGGAAATTCCAGAGTTTACTTGCCTATGCCCCAAAACTGGACAGCCCGACTTTGCAATTCTGATTCTTGATTATATCCCTGACAAAAAATGCATTGAGCTTAAAAGTCTCAAGCTCTATATCTGGTCTTATCGAAACGAGAATACGTTTCACGAAGCTGTCACGAACCGAATTCTTGATGATATGGTGGCCGCTATAAAACCGAAATATATGCGCCTCACTGCCAAATTCTACGTGCGTGGTGGTATCTTCACCGATATCGTGGCCGAACATCGTAAGTCTGGGTGGAAACCCAAACCAATGGTAAATTTAGAGAAATTTGGGAAACATTCAAATATTTGTAAATAAAATTACCAAATTGAACATGCCAAATGACAACCAAGTTGATCTTAATGCGTTATATTGCTATCAGCCATTCATCGAGAACCTCACCTTTCAGATGAAGGATAAAAACTAAGCGGTGACGTGTGCTGACTAGAACAGGTAGTTGGAAGGCTAAATTAACCTTGTATAACCCATCAGGGGAGGTTGATATGAAAACGATCAAATTACTGAGCCTTATTATCGTCCTACTTGGATCAATTACAAGTAGCTCAATATGGGCAGCGGCACGTAGCGGGGGTGGGCATGGTGGTGGAAGTGAACACTATGCTATAGGTGGACAGCTTGCCGGAGGGTCTCACATTAGTGGGGTCAGCCCCATGCTGGCGGGCTGCAAATCGCCAGAAGAGGTGGTGGTGGCCGTGGTGGTGCTAGAGGTGGGGCCGGGATTTAGTGGAGGCCGAGGTTTTAGCGGAGGCCGGGGAATGAGAGGTGGCAGCCGGGGATTTAGTGGAGGCAGAGGTTTTAGCGGAGGTGGAAGAATTGGTGCAACGCAAATAGCCAGAGGAGGCGGTCGGGGGTTTGGCGGAGGCCGGGGTTTTAGAGGAGGCCGGGGTTTTAGGGAGGTGGCCGGGGTTTTAGAGGAGGTGGCCGGGGTTTTAGAGGAGGCCGGGGTTACTATGGTCGTGGCTATTGGCCCTACTACGGTTTTGGGTTGGGATTAGGCCTAGGTTATGGTTATGGCGGATATTGGCCCTATTATGGTGGATATTATTCACCCTATTATGGTGGTTATGGTTATGGTGGTTATGGTGGTTATGGTGGTTATGGTTATGGCGGCGAGGGTTATCCCCCCGTTGTGTACATCCAAAAAGAGGACGGTGCGCAAGCTGCTACAGAATCACAGTCCAACTATTGGCATTATTGCCGCAACCCAGAGGGCTATTATCCCTATGTCAAAAAGTGTCCAGACGGCTGGTTGCCGGTTGCCCCGCGGCCAACTGCACCAACTACACCGTAAAGAATATTCATGTTTAAAATAAATCGACTATTAGCTCTGTTGGTAGCCACCCTACTCACCGCGTGTGCAAGCATACCATCAGGCACCAGCGTGATGGCTCTACCAGGTTCGGGTAAAAACTTCGGTCAGTTTCGTAATGACGATTACCTATGTAAACAATTTGCTTACGAACAAGTGGGCGGCGTAACACCAAATCAATCTGCTTTAGCCAGTGGGGCAACTAGTGCTGCCGTTGGCGCAGGACTCGGTGCAGCGGCAGGCGCTCTTATTGGACTTGGAACCGGGTCCGCTGGATACGGGGCCGCTATTGGTGCAGGTAGTGGCCTAATCGGAGGAGGATTAGCAGGAACCGGCAGCGCACGTGCTTCAGGACGAATGAGTCAACAACGTTATGACAACAGCTATGTACAATGCATGTACGCACAAGGCCATCGTGTACCTGTGCGCGGTCAAATCATAGAAAACCCTGTCAGGAGCGGCAACTATTATCAGAACATAAATAATATTCCACCACCACCTCCAGGAAATCCACCACCACCTCCAAACTAGTACTTAAAGTATCCCTGTCATGGAAATACACCCTGACATTTAAATTTTCTTAAAAGATATAGTTGCAGTGCCTACAAGCAGGATTGTTAGAAAGCCAACCACTCTAATCACGGATAAGTTCACAGATTAACTAACTGTTTTGGGCAATCAATGACTGCGCCGATAGCGTCCAATTAGTTCAAAATTTGCAATAACGTGGCTTTTCATTGCTTCTTCCAGTGCTGCTTTGGTAGGATGTTTCAGGTCTGGCAACACAGCATCTAAAGCGTAAAGCTTATGAAAATAGCGGTGAGTGCCAATTGGTGGACATGGTCCTCCGTAGCCCGTACGCTTCCAATCGTTAATCCCCTCCAAGGTTCCTGAAGGAAGCCCTTCTCGCGTAACACCTTCAGGCAGGTCGCTGATATTAAGTGGAATATTGTACAGCACCCAGTGTACCCAGGTCATTTTAGGTTCTGCAGGATCAGGCGCATCTGGATCATCGACGATTAAAACCAGACTCTTTGTACCCGCTGGCACTTCAGTCCAGGATAGTTGCGGTGATATATCCTGGCCATCACAAGTATGGCGAATGGGAATTTCTCCATTTTGAAGAAAAGATTTTGATGTAAGTGTCACCATTTTTTTCTCCATTCTACTTAGGGATGATTTATTTCCAGCTGCTACAGAGAAAAAACAAATAAAACCCATTGCCACACCAAGTATTCTAGTCGGATAAGCTAGACTCCTCCGAGTACTCATTCTCTATAATCCTTTAACATCCACATAAAGCATTATACAAATGGCTTTTAAGGGATTTACTTGTCCGTTAACATTCGCCATAATACGCCTAAATCCGTGTTTTGTGGTAAGACGAATGGTAAGACTAAATATATTGGCGGAGGCATTATGGCAAAGATCAAGTTATTAACGACAAGACAGATTAACACACTCCCCGAAGGGTTTCATGCCGATGGTGGCAATCTATATTTACGAGTACGTGATAGCGGATCACGATCATGGGTGTTTAGATATAAGCGCAGAGAAAAGCGCGACGATAAGGTATTAGACAAGGTAACCGAGATAGGTTTGGGTTCGGTAGCTAGCCGCACATTGTCTGAAGCACGGGAAATAGCTGGCAAAATGCGATCGGCAATGATTAACGGCATAGACCCAATCAAGCTGGTCAGGGTAAAACGTGACGGCACAGTAATGACGTTTAAGGATTGCGCCTTGGCTTTAATAGAAACCAAGCGTAGTGGCTGGCGTAACACTAGACACGCACAGCAATGGGGAAACACTCTAGAGCAATACGCCTATTCGAGTATTGGGGATAAGATACCCGCAGATATAACGCTAGCCGATATTAAAGCAATCCTATTGCCTATATGGGCAACCAAGACTCAGACAGCAACCCGCCTTCGCCAACGGATTGAGGCGGTACTAGATTATGCTGCTGTTCATGATGGTAGTGATCGCCGTAATCCTGCACGGTGGAAAGGTAACCTGGACAAGATTCTGCCAGCAGCAGGAAAGGTTACAAAGAGAATCCACTACGCAGCCGCACCCTATACCGATGTTTCTAGAATAATGGAAGCCTTGCGTAAGAAGGACTCATTATCCGCTTATTGCTTACGATTTATTATTCTAACGGCGGCTAGAACGGGTGAAGCAAGAGGAGCGTTGTGGAGTGAAATTAACCTGAATGAGAAAGTTTGGGTAATACCTGGCTCTCGTATGAAGGCAGAGCGTAAGCATAGAGTACCGTTATGTGATGAAGCAATTAAGATATTAACTAAGATGCAAGAATGGCGGATAGATGATGCTGAACATGTATTTCCTAGTATGCGTAGTGGCTTGTTAGCGGATGTAACAGTAAACAGAACTCTTCACGCCGTAGCACCAAACGTAACCGTCCACGGCTTTCGAGCATCGTTTCGTCAGTGGGGAGCAGAAACAACTACATTCCCTAGCGCGGTACTGGAACTGGCACTAGCGCACACAAATAGAGACAAGGTAGAGGAAGCCTATCAAAGAAGTGATTTATTTAAACGGCGAATAGAACTAATGAGTGTATGGGGTAAATACTGTGCCAATAGTGGAAAAATAGTGCAACTTACTAAAGGGAGAGTGGTTGCATGACTTCAAGGGAGCGTCATGCTCAACTGGCATATCATGACTACTTTCTTGACATGTGCCGCGAAGCCAGAAAAAATAATCTGGATTTATCGCTATTGCTGCTTGAATTTCTTTCGGATGAATTGATGCCTTTTAATACGTTGAGTGACGGTCATCGTGTAATGCCCCCCGATACATCAAAAATGAAGCAAAGAGATCGAGAACGTTGTCTTAAAGAATGGTATCGACCATTTTTCTACGAACATCTTATTAACGACCTATTATGGGAACATGTCGATGCACAACGCCTAGTTTTGAGAGGTCGCAAACGTGGGGGCAATACGCGAGGCGAACAGGAGAAGCTGGAAAAAGTTTTCCGCGAAACAAAAATTATACAAAACGTATGGTATTTGGATAAAGCTGTTAGCCTAAATTGTGAATCCGCTAATAATCATTATTACGCGAACACGACCAAAGCAGTATAGCGGATCAGGTATCGTGTTGGCTGGAGGTAGTAAATGTCCAAGAAAACACGGCGCTTAGAGCGCTTTCCAACAGTACTAGGGCGTGTTGGTCTAGGTCGTACAAGTGTCTACGAAAAAATAAAATCAGGAAATTTCCCCAAACCGATACACATCGGTGATAGGGCGGTTGCGTTTGATTCTGAGGCAATTGATTTATGGATTGAAGAAAAAATTGAGGAGGGTAAATGAACTCTTCAAAAGAAAAAGCCCTTGCGTCAACAAGGGCTGAATTCAAAACTAACTACAATTCTATTTTCCCCGACTTTCTTAAAATAATCAAGCGAAAGTATAAGAACTTTTCTATCTTATTTTGGCGTAAGAATTACGGTCTTGAAATGAATCGCCAAGACCATGCCGATGCTGGGCATCTATATCGTGAAATTGGAGCTTGCTTAGTCCTGCTTCTATATAAAGGTATGGGGAGAATAATCAAGTGAATAACTTTATTCGATCAAACTTGCAACGTCCGGCGAATTACTTCAAAGAGCAAGGATTAAAACTCACAGGCGGCGGCGAGTGGAAAACTGCGCTTTGTCCTTTTCATGATGACCATAATCCAAGTTTACGGGTGCGCTTAGATAGTGGTGGCTTCAAATGTATGGCTTGTTCTGCGAGTGGTGGAGATATTTTAGCTTTTCATAGGCAACGCTATGGATTGAGTTTTAAACAAGCTGCAAAAGACCTCGGCGCATGGGAGGTGGTATGAATACTTCACCCGAAACAGCGATAGAAGCTGCCCGTAGATTGTCTGCGCCAATGCTTGATAAAGGATTCAAGCCAGTGGCACTGCATACCTATACTGATGCAAACGGTGAGGCACTGTACTGTCGAATCCGTTGTAAACATCCCGACACTAAAGAAAAATGGATTCGCCCAATGAAGCTAAACGGGCAGGGCTATGAGATAGGTGAGCCTAAATTTCAGAACGGCAAACCGCTCTATGCACTACATCGAATAGCAAATAATCCCGAAGCTATTGTCTGGGTTACCGAAGGAGAGCAAAAAGTAAATGCGCTATACAAACTTGGTTTGGTAGCAACGACAAGCGGAGGGGCGACAAGTGCAGAGTCTACTGATTGGGAACCACTTCGGGGCAAGACTATAAAGATATTTCCTGACAACGACACCGCTGGGAAAGCATACGCCGAAACCGTTGCAAGTATCTTACTTAGAATGAGCTGTACTGTTTCGTGTGTTGATGTGGGTAAACTTGGTCTAGGCATTGGCGATGATGTTATGGAATGGCTTGCATCTCATCCTAATGCTTCTGCTGCTGATATAGAGGCATTGCCTATTCTGGCAAAAGTTAATGTAGCAGAGAGTGATCCTGGTGCTAGTTTTGTATTACCCACAAAGGGAATAGTTCAAACAACATGTGCCGCCGACATCAAGCCTAAATCTATTAGCTGGTTATGGGATAGTTGGTTGGCTCGTGGAAAGTTCCATATTTTTGCAGGTCAGGCAGGTACAGGTAAAACTACTATAGCCATTGCGCTTGCTGCAACTGTGAGTATAGGGGGACGCTTTCCAGACGGTACAAGATCACCAATTGGCAATGTTCTTATCTGGTCTGGTGAGGATTCCGCAGAAGATACGCTAGTCCCTAGATTACTTGCTGCCGGTGCTGATCTATCCAAAATCCATTTCATTGATAACATTCTGCATGACGATGAGATTCGTAGCTTTGACCCTGCTATCGACATAGCCGAGTTGAACCATGCTGCTGCGCGAATTGGTGATATTTCATTGTTAATTGTTGATCCAGTAGTGAATGCAATTGCTTGCGATAGTCACAGGAACGGGGAAGTACGTAGAGCATTGCAACCACTGGTGGACTTAGGCGAAAAGCTATGTTGTGCCGTGTTGGGCATCCCCCATTTTTCTAAAGGGACAGGAGGAAAAGACCCCTTGGAACGGGTAACAGGCAGCCTAGCTTTTGGAGCTATAGCTCGTATCGTGCTGGCTACTGGAAAAATAACGGAGGGCGAAACTACTCGGCGTATATTCTGTCGCGCTAAAAGTAATATAGGTGTGGATCACGGTGGTTTTGAGTATGACCTGCACCAGAAGGAAATTGAAGGACATGAAGGGTTGTTTTCCAGCTACTCAATGTGGGGACAAGCAGTAGAAGGTTCTGCGCGGGAGTTGCTGGCAGAGAATGAACCCGATAACGCTGGAAGTGAGGTTGATGAAGCTGAACAATTCCTACGAGAGTTGCTGGCTGGTAGAGCAATAACTTCGGGCGAAGTAAAGCGCGAAAGTAGAGATGCAGGTTATGCGTGGGCAACTATCCGCAGAGCGCAGAAACATCTTGGAATTAAACCCACAAAATCAGGAATGAAAGGCAAATGGTTTTGGAGCCTAAATAACAAAAATCACGAAGATGCTCGCGAAGATGTCGAAGATGCTCAACAAAATAGTGTGAGCAACTTCGGGGAAAATGAGCAACTTCGTGAAAGTCCTTCTGTAATTGTAGATGCATGGGAGTGCTGATTATGGGCGCCAATGACCTAATTTTTACCCTTCGTGAGAGTGGATTTTCGGTTAGTACAGATAACTCCCGCTTGCAGATTGCGCCTGCCAAAAAACTAACTAACGATCTCAAACAAACTATCCAGCAGAGTAAGATTGAAATACTGTGTGCTTTACACCAAGAAGAAGAGTTAAAGCGCTTAGTTCGTCTTGTAGGCGATCATCACGGCTTTAGCCAAGAGGATTATGAAGAAGCTTTAACTCATGCACTGAGTGATCCGGTTAATGCTCTAACATGCTTTACAGCACTGGCGCATAAAGCTGAGCTTATCTAGTTTTCTACAATTGGTATGAGGTATATAGTGGCGTAACGTAATATGAAAAATTAACTAGGGGTTGATATGTTCGATAAAAATAAACTGTTTCAGATTATTGCAATCGTAGTAGCAATTATTGTTGTTTACTATGTAGTATCTCCATATCAACCTCGCGTGTGGGAAGCTGTGGGAAGTGATGAATGAAATTACGCCATGAAAAAACTACTATTA
>PVMK01124715.1_pt1 | contig 20923 bp, 24 predicted proteins | sample 1853481 | NCBI WGS metagenome assembly PVMK01 (sample SAMN08533507, study PRJNA380276) | Marine sediment metagenome, whole genome shotgun sequencing project.
AAGCCTCTCCCTTCCTTAGCAGGAGGCGTGCCAAAGCATGGCGCGAAGACCCGCGTCATTCCCGTTACAACTCGTCAACAATATGCCCTCCCCGGCGCAACATATGCGGGCGTGGCGGTCATTGCGCAACCGATGCGCGCGGACTCTCTAGGCTCGTGCCTCGTACCACGCCCGTTCCAACGCTTCTTGGTCGTCGGGATGTGCAATGGAGATGAGCAGCTGAGCGCGCTCGTTGAGTGTTTTGCCGTAGAGATCGACAGCGCCGTTCTCCGTGATGATGAAGCGAACGTGTGCCCGGGTCGTCACGACGCCGGCCCCGGGCCGCAGCGTTGGCACGATTCGGGGGATACCTTTCGAGGTGCGGCTCGTCAGCGCGATAATCGGCTTACCTCCCTCCGATGTCATGGCGCCACGAATGAAGTCCATTTGCCCGCCGACCCCGGAGATCACTCGATGCCCGATGGAGTCCGCGCAAACCTGCCCCGTGAGGTCGATTTCGACCGCGGAGTTGATAGCAGTCACCTTGGGGTTCCGATTGATGACCGAGACCCGGTTTACGTATCCGATGTCGTACTGGGTGACCGTCGGATTGTCGTCGATGTAGTCGTACACGCGGCGTGTTCCGAGGATGAAACCGGACACGGTTCGACCCGGATGGACTATTTTCTGGCTGTTGTCGACCGCGCCGCACTCGAGCAGAGGCAGCAAGCCGTCGGACCACATTTCGCTGTGAACCCCCAGATGGCGATGGCCCTTGAGGGCGGCCAGGACGGCGTCAGGGACGGCCCCAATCCCCATCTGGAGGGTGGCCCCGTCCTCCACCAGCTCCGCGGCATGGTGCCCTATCGCCTGCTCCTCTTCGCTTGGCGGCAGGGCGGGGAACTCGGGCAGAGGCTCGTCGTGCTCGACCAGCCAATCGAGCTGGTCGATATGCACGAAGCCGTCGCCGTGTACCCGCGGCATGTGACGGTTGACCTGAGCGATCACGACCTTGGCGGAGTCGACTGCGGCTCTGGCAACGTCCACCGAGACGCCAAGGCTGCAATAGCCACGCTTGTCGGGCGGCGACACCTGAACGAGCGCGATGTCGAGCGCCCGGCGTCCCGAACGGAACAACTGCGGGATCTCGGAAAGAAAGCACGGCAGGTAGTCGACGCGATCTCCGTCGAGTTGGCTGCGCATGTTGTGGCCGACGAACAGGTTCGCCACACGAAATGACCGCGCGTACTCCGGCTTGGCGTAGCTCGCGTTGCCGGAAGTGTGTAGGTGGATCAGCTCGACATCGCGCAGGCGGTGTGCCTCTTCAACCAGGGCGTCCACCAAGGCGGTGGGGGTCGCCGCGCCTCCATGAAGGAACACGCGTTGATTGGAGTTGACGTGGTTGACGGCTTCGTCAGCAGAGCAGAGCTTGGACATCTCACGTTGGCTATTCTGGGGCGTTCCCGTGTTCGGACTTGGGCTGGGGTTCCGGCTCTGGCTCCGGCCCTGGGCCGTACGCCGGGCGACGCCGTTCTAGATCGACTTCGAGCACCGGGTAGGTGTCTGTCTCGCGGGAGATGTTGCCTTCCGGAGGGTCCACCTTCTTCTTGGGCTGGTACTCCTCCGCTTGTTTCATCTCGGTGCCCTGAGCGCCGCGCACCCGGCCGCTCGCGCAGGCGGTGGCGAGGGCGGCAATACAGCCTCCGAGCAGTAGAGCGCGGGATAGCGAGCTCACGGCGCCTCCCCTCTGCGCTCCTTCGACGTCAGTCCCGGCTTCACGTCGATCAAGGTATGGCACTGGTTGCAGGCCGACAAGAGGCGCCCAAAAATCTCCGCTTGCCCTCGACTGGTCGGCTTGCCTTCGACCGGCTCGCCCGGCTGCGGGACGTACTCGTCCTCGCGCGCCTTGCCCTCGACCGCCGCAGCAAACGCCAGGTCGTGAACCTCGTACGCGAGTCGAGTCGTCCCCGGAGGGTTCTCGCTGTCGGGGTCCTGCGGCCCATGGAGCGGCGACTCGGCCAGCATCCCGGCGGCGACTTGGAACGTTGTTGGCGAATCGCTCAATAGCGCCTCCCACATCCGTTCGACCGCCCAGTAGTGCCGCCGCATATGCATCCTCAGGTCTTCACCTTGTGGCGCGGGATCGAGCTTGAGCGGTGGTCCACGGTCCAGCGCGTGGTGGCATTGCCCGCATGCGTACGAGAGCCGAGCGAAGGCCATACAAGCCTCTTCATGGTCACCGGCCTCCCGCACCTGCCCGGCGAGCTCCCGCGTGATTCGCGCATACTCCTTGCCCTGCCTGGGGAAGGGAACGTGCTCCATGAAGAATGCGAGCTTGCGCATTGACTGCTTTGCGACCGGGAGATCTCCCCGAATCAGAGCATTTCGCGCTACGATCGAGAGTGCTGCGTGGTCTTTCATGACCTCGTCGAAGCCCTCCGGCGTTCCTGCATCCTGCGAAGCGCGCTTCGCCTCGCAGTCGCAACCACTCCACAAAGCAATCGCCAGCCCCAGTGCCATTACCCGCCCGATCACGACGCCCCTATCATGCGCTGTCCGAGCGCTCATTCAAGACACTGCGCTTTCAGCTGTCGTCGTGCGTGAGAAGGAGTGGGATCTTGCTGTCGTGAAGAAGCCGCCTGGCGACGCTGCCGATGAGAAGGCGCTCGATGCCGCTCTTGCCCGTGGTACCGGCGCAGATCAAGGTCGCGCCCACGTCATCGGCGACCCTCAGGATGCTCTCGGCCGGGTCTCCCGTGACCAGGTGGGTTTGGATGTTTTGCGCGTCGATCGAGAATAGCTCCTTGGCGTCGGCCTGCAGCATCTGCTCGAGCCCGAGATGCAGCGCCTCACGACGCTTTTCCGCAGACTCTCCGACCACGGCGCCCCGGTCGGTGTACTCGCCCCAGACGTCGAGGTAGCTGTGAACCAGGTGAAGCGGCCCATGGCAGAGGCCGTGGATCGCGCGAGCGGCCTCGGCGGCCCGCTTGGCCGGTGCCGAGAAATCATAGGCTATGACGATCGAGCTTGGCGCCTTACCGCCCTCGGGTGGGACGACGATGATCGGCGTATGGACCGTCTTGATCACGCGCTCAGTCACGCTGCCGTACATCAGCTTCGAGACGCCGGTCCGGCCGTGGGTGCCGACGATGACCAAGTCCACATCGTGCTCCTTGGCATAGTCTCGGATCACCTCGTGGACCGTTCCTTCGCGAATCGCCGTGAAGTGTTCTACGCCGGCAGCCGCGATGCCTTTGGCCTGCTCATCGAGGGCATCCTGCGAGTCGTTGAGGATGCGGGTGACCGCCTCCGGGCCCGGGCTATACGACAGGTCCATCAACAGGTAGGTCGGGATCACCGGGGTGTGTAGAAGGTGGAGCTTGGCGGAACATTGCGTGGCCAGCTCGACGGCGTAGCTCACCGCGTGTTGCGCGTTCTCTGAGAAATCCGTCGGCACTAGGATCTGTTTGATCTGCATGTGGAGTCTTCCGTCCTCTCGATGGTGAGCTAGCTAGCCACCGAATGTGTCGGTGGGGATGATACTGTCGCGAAGGAGCTTGTCGGTTACGTACTCGCGTTCCTCTTCTTCGATATCGGTGCGCAGCATGCTGGCGAGCTTCGTCACGCCCGAGGTGAGGTCATCCGGCGAGCGGGCCTCGCGAATCCCATCCACCAGACGATCCAGCTCTTTGCGTTGTGCGGCATGCTCAGCGTACAGGTGGCGGACCCGTTCGGGGCCGAAGCCGTCAGCTTCGTTGATAGCAGGCACCATGTACTCTTCTTCGAAGTTCATGTGCAGCTCCAAGATGCCTCGCAGGGCATACGCTGCGCGCTTGACCTGCCCGGCATCCACGCTGCCCTCGCCGAGTTGGGCGACTCCTGCCTCCAGCTCGGAGAGCATCTGTTCGATCTCTCTGTGCTGACTCAGCACCTTTCGACGAACTTCGGACGGCATCAACGGTTGGTCGCTCATGTTGTCCTCCCGGAAGGCATAGGTGGCTCGAGGTCGTGCAAGGACTGCGCCAACGGTTTAGCAGCATTTTGCTTTCGCGGGGACGCAAGTTCTGCGCCGCGTCGGAATCTTTCGCAGAACCTGCGTGTTTCTCGCTATGGTTCCAGCCTGAAAACCGTGTTAATTGCCTGGCACGAAGCTTGATACGGGAGGGTGTAACCATGGACAAGCCACAAACTATTCTCGTCGGCACCGACTTCTCCGACATCTCGGACGAAGCGCTTCGAGCTGCCGCGCTCTACGCCAAGACGTTCAACTCGCGCGTGCTGGTCACCCATGTGTTCGACCCCACGCCCAACGTTCCCCCTGTCGTCTGGTCGCGCCCTGATCTCCTCGAGCGAAGCATTCGAGTCGAGATTGAAAATGCGATTCGCGATACCCTCACCGGGAAGACCGCCGAGCTTCTAAAAGGGGTCCCCGAGGTCGAGCTCAGCGTCATTCAGCACCCCTCTCCTGGCAGGGCCCTGGTCGAAATGGCCGAAGACGAGGGCGTCGACCTCGTCATTCTGGGTTCTCATGGTCGCAGCGGGCTGTCTCGAGCGTTCCTTGGCAGCGTTGCCGAGCGAGTCGTACGTCACGCGCCATGTCCCGTGCTGGTGGTGCGTGGCCGGTGTGACCGCAAACCGCAAGATGGAGAGTAGCCCATGTCACTGATTCCCCGTTTGGTTGTGGCTTACGATTTTTCCGACCCGGCGCGCCGAGCCTTCGAGCTCGCCGTGTTCATGGGCCGGCAGTTGAAGGCCGAGGTCCACGTCGTGACGGTGCTCGACTCCCGTGAGTCCGATGTGTCCGCTGCGAGCAAGGAAATCGAGGATTTGCGGCAGCTCCTCGAGATGCGGACCTCAGGGACCGTCAAGACCGACGACCTCGAGCTCCGATGCCACGCAGTCAGCGGCCACCCGGCGGATGCGGTCGTGGCGCTGGCTCGCGAAATCGATGCGCCTCTCATCATTTGCGGCACGACGGGTAAAGGCGCGGTCGCTCGAACGCTGCTCGGCAGCGTGTCTCACGAGCTCGTGCACAAAAGCGGCGCGATCGTGATGTCGGTGCCCTAGCGCCGGCTGGCTATGAGCTAACTACGAGCTGGGGCCGACGAATGGCGCTTCGACAAGGCGACTGGCCTTTCGGTCGTCGCGCCCCTCCATGGAAATCGTGACCTGCACCTTCAACCCGGGTCGCATCTGGTCGGCCGGGAGGATGGCGAGGATCGGGAGGTATGTGCCGTCGAGGGACTCGAGCTCGATGCGCTTCTGCGGGATGATGTACTCGATGCCGCTCTCGGATTCCGGCTCGATGAGAAACGTTTGCTTGTCGCCCGTCTTGTTGACGAGGTGGATCCGCAGGGAGTTACGAATCTGGCCATCGGCGACGAAGAAGGGCGCTGCCCCATGCCTGAGGAAGGCTGACCGCCGTTGCGCCGCCGAGCGTCCCAGCAATCGCGCCCAGCACGGAGTAGCTGATGAACCGGCCGAGCTGGTAGCGGCTTTGCCCGGACGCACCGGGCCGTCCACTGCACGCGTATGCAGCCAGTGGTCCGCACATGGCCGTGCAATGCGGAACCGAAGCGAGGCCGGCGGCAGCCCCGGCAATTACGGCCGTCCACATGCGGCCTCCTTAGGGTCGATCATCACATCGGTCACGTTGCAACCGGCCTGCCACCGCATCCCGAGTCTACTTATACCCGAATACGCACGTCTTGCGCGATGGCCTTTCAGAGGCGCAGAAAATGCGATGGATCGTGGGGCGGCGGGTGCTATCTCCAAGAACCCATGGGTACCGCACAACGCAAGATGGTCCCGCGCGAGCACGGCGCCTACGCGGAGCTCTTGTTCCCGATCGTGTCCGTCTTTCTGGGCGGCTTCCTGACGACCTCGACCTGGCTCTTGGCAATTGGCGCCATCGCCGCATTTCTCGCGAACGAGCCGCTTCTCGTGTTGGTCGGGCAGCGGGGCACCCGCATGAAGCGCGAGGAGAGCGCCCACGCGAAACGCGCGCTCCTGATCTTCTTGCTGGTCGCGTTTGGCGCAGGCGGTGCCGGGCTAGTCCTAGCACCGACGGTGGTTCAGTACGCGGTCGGCGTACCGCTTCTCCTCGGCGTCGGCCTCATGATGTTGGCCGTTCAGGGGCTCGAGCGGAGCATGGTGGGCGAAACCGTGGCGGCCGCCACGCTCTCGTCAATCGCGATACCGCTCGGGCTTTCCGCGGGCTTGGACCTGACCGCGACGCTTGCAGTGACCCTGATTTGGCTCGTGACTTCCCTTTTGGGGACGGCCGTAGTGCGGCTGACCGTCGCCCGCACCAAGGCGAAGACCGACCAAGACCTCAAGGGTGTGCGTTTCAAGCGCGTCTTGTTGGTGTTTGCGTGTGTGCTAGTCATCGCCGTCGGGCTGGCTGCGCCCTACGGGTCCCGGCTGGGGCTGTGGGTTCTCGCTGCTGCGGTTCCCGTGGCGATCGTGGTGCTCACGATAGCCGTCCTGCGGCCGACTGCCCGCCGACTGCGTCTCATGGGCTGGAGCCTGGTCGCCGCAAATCTTTGCTCGCTGATAGCGGTGGTCACCACCTTAAAGATCATTCAGGATTTCGATGCGGTGGAACCGACCCTACCGTTTCCGATGTTCTAGCTCCGTAGCGGACGATTTGAAGAGGAGAACCTTGTGCTTGCAAAAGACATCATGACCGAGAATCCCGTAACCGCGACTGAGCTCATGGCGGTCACCGAAGCGCTGGGGCTGCTGTATGAGCTCGATGTTCGGCACCTACCGGTGGTCCGCGGCCGCGAGCTCGTAGGCATCATCAGCGACCGCGACCTGCGCCGCTTCACGGAAGCCGACGAGGACCTAGCGATCGAGGCCGTAGAGGCCGCGAGCTCGTCCACCGTTGGCAATTTCATGAACACGAGCCCAGTCAAAGTCGACCCCGAGACGAACCTCCGAGAGGTCGTCGAGCTGATGCTCTTGCATCGCGTGGGGGCGATTCCAGTGGCTGACCTCGACACCGGTGATCTGCTCGGCATCGTGAGCTACGTCGATTTGCTGCGCGTGCTTCAGGAGACTCTGGAACCGACCACGTGAAGCTGATCACCTCGCACGAGACCACCGATTTCGACGGGCTGGCATCGTGTGTGGCTCTGCAGAAATTGTTCCCGGGTTCGGTGATTGGCCTGAGCGGGGGGTTCGCGCCGAACGTTCATCAGTATCTTGCGCTTCATGGCGATCGGTTTCGGACGCAACGTTGTCAGGACCTCGATCTTTCGCAGGTTGACCTCTTGATGGTCACCGATGTCCGACGGCGTGGCCGCTTGGCCCACGTCGAAGAGGTGCTCGATCGCGCGGCGAGGAACCCGCGAAGCGTGCGCATCCTCGTTTGGGACCATCATCCGTCCGCGCCCGACGATTTGCACGCGGACGAAGAGCACGTGCAGCCGGTGGGCTCCGTCACGACGCTTCTGGTTGAAGAGCTTCGAGCACGCGGCTCGGAGATCGACCGCGAGGAGGCCACGCTGTTTTCGCTGGGCATCCACGAGGATACGGGGTCACTCGTATACGCTCGTTCGAGCTCGCGCGACGCGATGGCGCTCGCCTGGTTGCTGGGGCAGGGCGCCCAACCCGGCCTTCTCCAGCGATTTCTGAGGCCGCCGTTAGACGCCTTGGAGCGTGCGTTGCTCGTGCGCTTGCTGGAGGCGGTGCGTGACGTGCCGCACTTCGGAGCGTCGATCGGCGTCGCCGCTTTGGAGACCGCAGAAGTGCCGGCGGGCCTGGCGCGCGTGTCGACCGAAGCGTTTCGCATCCTGCCGCACGATGCGCTGTTTTGTCTGTACCGGCTGCCGAACGGGAAGACGCACATCATCGGACGCGCCCAGGCAAACAGCGTTCCGGTGGGCGCTATTCTTCAAGATCTCGGCGGCGGGGGGCATGCCGGTGCGGGTTCGGCCGCCGTGCGCGATCGGTCGCTCGACGAGATCGTGAGCCGCTTGCATGCAGCAGTGGAGCGGGCCTGCGGTCAGCCGCAATTCGTTCGCGATCTCATGTCGAGCCCGGTCCGCACCGTCACGCCGGACATGCCGCTTTCCGAGCTGGCGCACTCACTGCAGGAGTGGGGGCACACCGGCGCACCGGTCGTCGAAGACGGAAAGCTCGTAGGCGTGGTCTCACGCCGCGACGTCGAACGAGCGCAACGCGAGGGACGCGGGTCGCTCGCGGTCTCGAGCTGCATGGCTCACCAGGTCCGAAGCGTGGGGCCGGATGCGCCGCTCACCGAAGCTCTCGATCAAATGACGGCCCACAACATCGGTCGGCTGCCCGTGCTCGACGGCCCGAGGATCGTCGGCATCCTCTCGCGCGAAGACCTGCTGGGCCATCTCTACGAAGAATCGCCCTGCTAGCCTAAAAAGAACAGCCGGCGCCCGGTTGGAAGACGACGTCGTAGTCGGCGCTGCAACTGCCTTTGACCGCCAAGGTGCCGGTCATCTGGTTTTCGGCCACCGTCAGGACGTTGCCCACGTTACCCTCGTTGTCCTCCGCCTGGATGCTCACTTCGTCGGCCGACTCCTCGTCCTGGTAGTCGCACCTGCCCGCATCCTGTACTAGCAACCACCAGCCGCCACGTAAATGAAGCTGGTTACCGCAAAGCCTGCCGTCGATTCGGTACTCCCGGTCGACGATGATCGTGACGTCGTTGCCGATCTGTGTGAACGACCAATCGAGTCCGCAAACCGTAAACATGTCGCTCGGCATCGCCTCTTCGCAGCCCGCCGTTTGAATCGTGACGGTTCCGTTGTCGAACCAGCAAGTGCCGTCGAGGTCGGTGACCGGGGTTTCGTTGCAATCCGGTAACGTTCCCGAGCCGGGGATGAAATAGACGCCTTCCATTTTGCAGCCCCCCAGTGCGATCAACATGCAGGCGTAAGCAACCCAGCGCATGAGGGATCGGTACCATGTTTGCGCGGGATGCACAGCTCGAAAGGAGACGCACATTTTGCGCTGCTGCTTGCCTGTCCTTTCGCTCATGGATTGGGCTAGACTCTGCCACCTCGAATGCGGGTCACGATTCGGAGAGGGTTGGACATCCCCATTGCCGGTGCGCCGGAGCAGCGCATCGACAGCGCCAATTCGGTCGGCTGGGTTGCCTGGTCGCGAAGGACTACCGCTGCAGCCACGACTGATGGTTGAAGTCGGTGATCGGGTTCGCCTCGGGCAAACGCTGCTCACCGACAAGGCCAATCCGGATGTGATGTTCACCTCGCCGGGCTGTGGCGAAGTCGTCGCGCTTCATCGCGGCGAGCGGAGGTCACTGCAATCGGTGGTCATCCGGTTGGAGGGCGACGAAGAAGAGACGTTTGCCTCGCACGATCGTTCGGCGCTCGCCAAGCTCGATCGACACGAAGTACGGGAAGCCTTGCTGACTTCTGGCCTGTGGACTTCGTTACGGACGCGACCCTTCGGCAAGATCCCGAGCGTCGAAGCGTTCCCGCATTCGATCTTCGTCACCGCAATCGATACCAACCCGCTTGCCGGGGATCCCCGCATCGTCATCGGGGAGCGCGCGGAAGACTTCTGCGACGGTGTAGCCGTCATCAGCCGTCTCACCGATGGCAAAGTCTACGTTTGCCAAGCGCCGGGCCCCGAGCTCGAGCTCCCCAAGGCCGAGTTGGTGACCTCAGTGGTGTTCGACGGTCCGCATCCCGCCGGCCTTCCTGGGACACACATCCACTTCCTCGATCCTGTCGGCGACAATAAATCGGTCTGGCACTTGAGCTACCAGGATGTCATCGCCATCGGCTCGCTTTTCACAACCGGCCGGCTTTCCACCGAGCGTATCGTCGCCCTCGGAGGCCCCATGGTGCAGCGGCCCCGGTTATTGCGCACGCGGATGGGAGCGAGCACCGAGGACCTCTTGAAGGGCGAGCTCGAGCCGAACCAATGCCGGGTGATTTCCGGCTCGATTCTAGGCGGGCGCCGCGCTGCAGGGCACGCCCAGTATCTCGGTCCATACGACATCCAGATAAGCGTGATCCACGAAGACCGCAGCCGCCGATTCCTGAACTGGCTCGCACCCGGCATCGACAACTACTCCGCGATCCGCGCCTTTGCTTCTGCCCTACGTCCCCGTAGCTACCGGTTTCCACTCACCACTTCGCAGCACGGCAGTCCGCGCGCGATGATCCCCATTGGCAACTTCGAGAAAGTCATGCCACTCGATATTTTGCCCGCGCCTCTGCTAAAGGCGCTCATCGTCCAGGACACCGAAACGGCGCGGGCCCTCGGCTGCCTGGAGCTCGACGAGGAAGACCTCGCGCTCTGCTCGTTCGTGTGTTGCAGCAAGTACGAGTACGGCTCGTTTCTGAGAGACGCTCTGGACCTGATCGAGAAAGACGGCTGATGCGTCCACTGCGAAAACTTCTGGACAAGCTGGAGCCGCACTTCGCAAAGGGAGGCCGTTTCGAGAGCTATCAGGCGCTCTATGAGATGGTCGACACGCTCTTCTACTCGCCGTCCGATGTGTCGCGCCATGCACCGCACGTGCGCGACGCGATCGATCTCAAGCGTGTGATGGGCCTCGTGGTGATCGGTGTCCTGCCCTGTGCCGCGATCGCGATGTGGAACACGGGCTACCAGGCCAACCTCGCGTTCCAAGAGCTCGGGCTATCTGCCCCTACCGATTGGCGGGGGGCGCTGATGGCCGCGCTCGGGGTCGGTCACGACCCGAACAGCATTGGTGGCGCGACCTTCTACGGAATGCTGTACTTCGTGCCGATCTACCTGGTGACGCTGGCGGCCGGCGGCGTCTGGGAGGTCCTCTTTGCCGGAATTCGCAACCACGAGATCAACGAAGGCTTCTTCGTCACGTCGATCCTCTATGCATTGACGCTTCCAGCCACGACACCGCTTTGGCAAGTCGCTCTCGGCATCTCGTTTGGTGTCGTGATGGCCAAGGAGGTCTTCGGAGGCACTGGCAAGAACTTCATGAACCCCGCGTTGGTAGGCCGCGCCTTCTTGTACTTCGCGTACCCAGTCGAGATGTCCGGCGAGTCGGTGTGGACGCCCCCTATCGACGTCGTCACGGGCGCGACGCCGCTGGCCATCGGCGCCGAGCGGGGAGTGTCCGGCATCCTCGAGCAGGGCGTGACCTGGATGGACGCGTTCCTCGGTCCCGTTCAAGGCTCGATCGGCGAAACGTCTGCCCTCGCGTGCCTCATCGGTGGCGTCGTCATCGTCTACACCGGCGTTGCCTCGTGGCGGATCATCGCTGGAGTCATGCTCGGCCTGGTCACTACGGCCGTGCTCTTCAATGTGATCGGCTCCGACACCAATCCCATGTTTGCGATGCCTTGGTACTGGCACCTGGTGCTCGGAGGCTTTGCCTTTGGGATGATCTTCATGGCCACCGACCCGGTCACCGCGTGCGTCACCAATCCCGGCCGGTGGATCTTCGGCTTCCTGGTGGGCCTGATCACCGTCGTCATCCGCGTGGTCAACATCGCGTTCCCCGAGGGGATCATGCTCGCCATTCTCTTTGCCAACATCTTTGCGCCCACCATCGACCACTTCGTCATACGGGCCAACATCTCGAGGAGGTTGAGGCGCAATGTCTGACCCAGTGAAAGATATGGGGGCCAAGACCGAGACGGTCGCACGGACCTTACTCGTGGCATTCTTGGTGAGCCTGGCGTGCTCTTCGCTCGTGGCTTCTGCCGCAGTCCTGCTAAAACCGCGTCAAGTCGCCAACGCCCTCCTCGACATGCGCCGCAACATCTTGGCGGTGGCGGGGCTGTTGGACCCTGAAGGTGACGTGAACGAGCTCTACGAGAGCATCGAATCCCACGTAGTCGATCTCGAGACCGGCGCTTACGTCGAAGACATCGACCCAGGCACCTTCGACCCGCTGGAAGCCGCCAAAGACCCCGAGCGGAGCGTTGCGGTGCCCGCCGACATCGACGTCGCCCGGGTTGGACGCCGGGCCAAGCAAGCGCTCGTCTATCTCGTTCGGCAGGACGGTGAGGTGAGCAGAATCATCCTGCCGGTTTCCGGGTACGGCCTTTGGTCGACCATGTACGGCTTCCTCGCCCTCGAGGCCGACGGCAACACCGTTGCAGACATCACGTTCTACGCACACGGCGAAACGCCGGGGCTCGGAGATTTCATCGTCAAGCCTGCGTGGCGAGGGCTTTGGCGCGACAAGCGTTTATTCGACGAGTCGGGCGACCTGAAGATCGAAGTCATCAAGGGACGCGTGCTCGCGCATGATCCGCTGGCCGACTATCACGTCGATGGGGTCTCTGGCGCGACGCTGACCGGAAACGGAGTCACGAAGATGATGCAGTACTGGCTCGGCGACCACGGCTATGGGCCCTACCTGCGCAATCTGCAACGAGGAGGAAGTCCATGAGCTCCGCTGCCAAGCGCGCTCTTTTCGAGCCCGTCATCGACAACAACCCGGTCACGTTACACGTCCTCGGGATCTGCTCCGCTCTTGCCGTCACGACCTCGCTTCTGCCGTCGCTCTACATGTGCCTGGCGCTCACCGTGGTTGCAGCGTTCGCCAATGCGGCGGTCAGCACGATCCGGCACGTGCTTCCGAGCAGCATCCGAATCATCGTGCAAATGACGATCATCGCGTCGCTGGTGATCGTCGTCGACGAGTCGCTCCAGGCGTTTGCGTTCGAAACCAGCCGTGAGCTTTCGGTGTTCGTGGGTTTGATCATCACCAACTGCATCGTTCTCGGCCGTACCGAAAGTTTCGCTTCGAAGAACCCTGTTGGCCTCAGCTTCCTCGATGGTATCGGCAATGGGCTCGGCTACAGCGTCATTTTGATCCTGGTCGCGAGCACTCGTGAGCTCCTCGGCGCCGGCACGCTGCTCGGCTACACCATCCTGCCCAACGTTGCTGACGGCGGTTGGTACAGCCCGAACGGGATGATGCTCCTTCCGCCGAGCGCGTTCTTCATCATCGGTCTCATCATCTGGGCCGTACGCTCGTGGAAGGTCGAGCAGGTCGAAAAGCCGGAGTTCCGCATTCACGAAGTCCACCGAACGGAGGCGCTGTGATGGGCAACTACGTGGAGCTCTTCATCAAAGCGGTGTTCGTCGAGAACCTCGCGCTCTCGTTCTTCCTTGGGATGTGCACCTTCCTCGCGGTCTCCAAGCGCATCCAGACGGCATTGGGCCTGGGTGCCGCGGTCGTGGTCGTTCAGCTGATTACCGTTCCGGCCAACACGTTCCTCTATCACTACGTCCTCGAGGAGGGAGCGCTTGCCTGGGCCGGGCTCCCGGACATCGACCTCAGCTTCTTGGGCCTGGTGACCTACATCGGCGTCATCGCGGCGATGGTTCAGATCCTCGAGATGGTCCTCGACCGCTACTTCCCGCCGCTCTTTCACGCGCTCGGCATCTATCTTCCGCTGATTACGGTCAACTGCGCAATCCTCGGCGGCACGCTCTTCTCCGTCCAGCGCGACTACACGATGTCCGAGAGCGTCGTGTATGGCATCGGGAGCGGCTTTGGCTGGGCACTGGCGCTGGTCGGACTGGCCGGCATTCGAGAGAAGCTCAAGTACAGCGACGTTCCCGAGGGCCTGCAGGGTCTCGGGATCACGTTCATCATCGTCGGCTTGATGTCACTCGGCTTCATGGCCTTTGCCGGGATCCAGCTGTAGGAGGCAGCGCAGGCACATGGCTCAAATCGTTCTCGCGGTCGCGGTTTTTACGGGAATCATCGTCTCGTTGTCGGCGCTGGTCCTCCTTGCTCGGTCGAAGCTCGTCGAGAGCGGCGTGGTCGAGATGATCGTCAACGACGACCGTGACTTTCAGGTGCCCGCGGGTGTGAAGTTGCTGACGGCGCTTTCGAACGTGGGGCTGTATTTGCCCGGTGGTTGCGGTGGCAAAGGCACGTGTGGCCAGTGCCGCGTGAAAGTGCTCGAGGGTGGCGGTCCGATGCTCCCAACCGAGTCTGCTTTGATCGGACGCAAGGAAGCCGTGGATCACGTTCGGCTCGGCTGTCAGGTGACCGTTCGGGAGAACATTCGGGTGCGGATCCCGGATGAGGTCTTCGGCGTTCGGAAGTGGACATGCACGGTGCGCTCGACGCGCGGCCTCAGCACGTTCATCAAAGAGATCGTCCTCGAGCTTCCGACCGGTGAGCACGTTCCCTTCCGGGCCGGTGGCTACATTCAAGTCGAGTGCCCACCCTATCAAGCGACATTCGCAGACTTCGATGTCGAGCCGCAATTCCGCGACGAATGGGACGACCACAAGCTGTGGAGGTTTCAGGCAGGCACCAAGACGTCGACGACGCGTGCCTACTCGATGGCAAACTATCCCGAGGAGAGGGGCATTATCCTTCTCAACATCGGCATCGCGCTTCCACCGCCAGGCTCCGGCGAGAACGTACCGCCGGGTGTCGTCTCGTCGTATCTTTTCAACCTCCAATCAGGCGACCCGGTTACCATCGCGGGCCCCTACGGCGAGTTCTATGCGAAGGACACCGACAACGAGATGGTATTCATCGGGGGCGGCACGGGAATGGCGCCGCTTCGCTCGCACATCTTCGATCAGCTGAAGCGCGTCAAGACCAATCGCAAGATGTCGTTCTGGTTCGGCGTTCGGAGCCAGCGCGACCTCTTCTATCACGAAGAGTTCGAGCGTCTCGCCGCTGAGCATCCCAATTTCAGCTACGTCGTGGCGCTTTCGGATCCCAAGAGCGACGACGACTGGGACGGCCCCGTCGGATTCGTTCATCAAGTGGCCTACGAACAATATCTCGCAGACCACGAGGCGCCGGAAGACTGTGAGTACTACATGTGCGGTCCGCCCTTGATGATCTCGGCGGTTCAGAAGATGCTTGCAGACCTCGGTGTCCCCGAGGAGAACATCATGTTCGACGATTTTGGGAGTTGATGACGATGGCTGTTTATGTGTTGAGCTTCGTGGTCTTTGCGCTTGCCTTGAGCGGCTTGAGCATCGGCCTGCTTGCCGGGCGCGGCGGCATTCGTGGAACTTGCGGCGGGCTCAACCATCCGGACGGGCAGGGCTGCGGGGCATGCGGCCGGGCCCCGAGCAGCGCGTCCCAATGCCCGAGAAAGCGTACGGCATGACTCCGGTTAAGGAAATGCGAGCTCGGGACTTCATGGTCACCAAGCCCGTGGTGTTCGCGCGCGATATGGGCTTGCTCGATGCTGTTCGCGTCTTGGTTGATAAGCGCATCTCGGGAGCTCCCGTCGTCGATGAGCGCGGCAACCTCGTCGGCGTTCTCACCGAACGCAACGTCTTGAGGGCTGTGTTGGTAGCGGGCTATCACGGCGAGAGCGGGGGATGCGTGGGGGACTACATGAATTGCGACGTGCAGGCGGTGAATGCAGACGACAGCTTGCTCGACGTTGCGACGCGCTTCGTCGAAACCCAATACCGACGTTTTCCCGTCATGGAGGACAACCGCGTCGTGGGCTTGGTTACGCGCCGCGACGTACTGCGCACGGTCATGGACGCGCTCGGCCGGTCCTAAACCTGCTCTCTACTAAGATTCGGCGGCCTAGTCGTCGAGGGCTTCCAGACCGCGTCGTTCCGCGTGGTCCATGCCGCGGGCAAGCAAGCCGGGGAAGAGCCCGATGAACCGGATCAGCTTTCCGCGCATGTTGGGCACCAATATTTCGCGGCACGGCTCTCGGATCGCGTCGACGATGGCGCCCGCGACCTTCTCGGCCGGTATCGGCTTCTCCGTAAAGACGACCAGGGCTGCGCGCCGTTGACGCATGCCCTCGAGCATCGGCGTTTCGACTGCGTTCGGACACACAAGCGTCCAATCAATCGAAGCATGACGGTGGTCGAGTGCGCAGCTGTGAGTATAGGCGCGCACCGCATGCTTGGTCGCGCAGTACGCTGCTAGGTCGGGCGCGGGCGCGAAGGCCGCCATACTGGCCACGTTGATCACGTGACCACGCTTGCGAGCCAGAAACCGCGGCAGCACGGTGCGCACGCCGTTCATGACGCCCATGAGGTTCACTTCGACGGTCATACGATCATCATCGGCAGAAACCTGATCGCAAGAGCCAGGCAGGCACACGCCAGCGTTGTTGATCAGCACGTCGATCGGACCTCCCTGCGTTTCGGCTCCTCCAACGACCCGCTCCCAGGCGGCGAGGTCGCGTACATCGAGTACTGCGGTTTCGATGCCTGGCAGCTCCGCTCGAAGCCCTGAAAGGCCTTCCCGGTCGATGTCGACTGCGACGACCCGATGTCCTGCGCCGACGCAGAGGCGCACGATGGCCGCGCCGATGCCTTTGGCGGCTCCGGTGACCAGAACGCTATTCAACTCTTGGTTTGCCGGTCGTGAGCTCATGCCCATGGTCCCCATTTGTACATCTTGAGCAGGAACCTATCGGCGACGCGGTCCGGCAAGGCCCCGAACATTCGTACGGATGTCCGCGCGGATTTGGGGACGAAGTATCGCGTCTTTGGAGAGTCTGCGGTCGCCGCTGTGACCACCACCTTGCCCACCTCCTCCGGTGGAACGGCGCTCTTGAGCTGCTCGGTGGCAAAGTCGTCGAGATCGGCCATCAACTGCCGGTAGGGATTGCTCGGATCGTCTCGCAGGTGTCGCCCCTCCGCTCGGGCCTTGTCGAACGTCGGCGTATCGACGAAGCCGGGCACGATCACGCTCAACTGGATGTTCCACGGCGAGAGCTCGAGACGCATGCACGCGGTCATGGCCTCCATGCCCCCCTTGGTTGCTGCGTACGCCGCGGCGAGGGGAGCGCCTACGTACCGAGAGAGCGAGCTGATGTTGATGATGCGGCCGCCGCCTTGTTCGCGCATCGTTGGCGTCAGCTCCGCGATCAGCTGCATTCCCGACAGGAGGTTCACGTCGAACACGTGGCGCATCGCCTTACGGTCCAGCTGCTCGAGCGCGTAGGGTGGGCCATATCCGGCGTTGTTGACCAGAACGTCGACTCTCCCGAAGGTGTCGAGGGCCGTCTTCACGAGTGCCGAGGTTTGCTCGGCATCGCTGAGGTCGGTGGGTACGCTCAGCGCTTTGCCACCTCGAGCAGCGATGTCCGCGACGATGCCATCGAGCAGATCCGCCCTGCGCGCGGCCAGCACCACCGAGAAGCCGGCCTTCGCTAGGCAATGTGCCGTGGCTTCTCCGATACCGGACGACGCGCCTGTGACGATGGCAACTCGCTCCGGTTTCTCATTCTCACTCATGCATTCTCCACGTTTTGCGGGCTATGGATGGGCGTGCTACTCGACGCAACCCGGTTGGGCAATGCCCTGGCCGTGTGTCGACGCCATGCCTGCAGCGCCTCCGCACCGAACTCGCACAATGCGCGTGCTCAACCGCGTGGGGCCGGTGGTGGCGCCTCGATGGCCGTCCCTGGACCCGGACAAGATCGTTCACGCCGCCGCGCGGGCAGCCAAGTCCGACCAGTTCGGCGATGAGAGCTTCCTCGACGCGCTCCCGCTGCTCTTCGAGGCCATCGCGCGAGAAGCGGACCTGACCTGGCTTGGCCGGCTGATGTGCCGCGAGTCGCTGCGCGGGTTTCTGCAGAATCGTTTCAGCGTTTACCGGCATCGCGCCGCGCATCCCGAGATAAGGGGCGTTCCGATCGATCGGCCCCTGTTCATCGTGGGGTTTCCACGAACGGGAACGACGATTCTCTTCAATCTGCTCGCCCAGGATCCCGCGAATCGGGTGCCTCTCAGTTGGGAGGTGCAGTTTCCTGACCCACCGCCGCAAAGCGCGACGTTCGCCACGGACCCGCGCATCGACAAGGGTCGGACGTACTTTGGTCACATGGACACCATGGCACCATCGCTTGCTGCCATGCACGAAGTCGGCGCGGACCTCCCGCAGGAATGCATGCCGATCCTCGCGCAGACCATGCTCGGCCCTCAGTTCAACGTGACCTTCAACGTGCCGAGCTACCAGGCTTGGGTCGACGAGCAGAGCCAAGCCCCGGCCTACACCTATCACAGACATTTCCTAGAGCACTTGCAAAGCAAGCACATGAAGGACCGCTGGGTGCTCAAGAGCCCCGTCCACCTGCGCTCACTCGATGCGCTACTCACCGAGTATCCCGACGCCCGGATCATCTTTACGCACCGCGACCCCGCTAAAACGGTCCCCTCACTTGCAAGCCTCATCTACGTGATTCGTGGATTGGGCAGCGATGCGGTCGACGCGCACGCCCTCGGGCAACAGCAGTTGCAATGGTGGGCGGATTCGCTCGACGAGGCGATGGCCGCGCGCGACAAGCACATCGACAAGTCCGATCAGTTCATGGACGTCCAGTTCGAAGAGGTGGTCGCCGATCCCGTCGCGGTCCTCGGCCAAGCGCACGAGCACTTCGGCATTCCTTGGTCCGGCGACATCGAAGGCCGCATGCGCTCATTCTTGGCGAACAATCCGCGCGGCAAGCACGGGGCTCATTGCTACGAGATCGAGGACTTCGGCATGAATCTCGGCCAGATCCGCCAGCGCTTCGAGCGCTACTGCCGTGCATACGACATCCCGCTCGTGCTCTAGCTAGAGGCGATCGCGGGCAGGGATATCGACTAGCTTCACCACGGACAGCTCTGCGTTCATGTCCTCTTCGGCGAGCAGAGTGCGAAGCACGACCTGACCGCGAGGGTACCCCTGAGTGCTCATCCAGTTGCGCACACCCGGGTTGATGCGGCTTGCGTAGACACGAAATTTGCCGTCCTCGTCGACTTCGACTTGGCGGTTGTTGATCGCGACGCGGTGGTAGCGGTAGTCGCCGGACTCCAGGAACTTGGTGAGGATCTGGGCGGACCAATACCTGCACGGCACGTCTTGCCCTTCGATCAAAATCGCTTCGTCTTCAGCGAGCTTGAACATCGCCCCAGCGTACTCGATGCCGGGGCCGGGGAGGTTGTTGGCGATGACGCGCGGATCAACCATCTCGGCGAGCTCATCTGGGCTGTACTCCTCGTGACTCTCCCGATCGAGGACGAGGTTTCCGTCAGCTCCGATTCGCGTGGGGCTCGTATCCGTTCGCTCGTATTCGACCATGTTGAGGCCTATGAAGGCGGAGATGCCGAGCGCCGAGTCCACGGTCTCGTTCATGAAGGCGACCATACGCTCGATGCCCTTCGCGAGATCGTCTTCTCGATACTCTCCTGGGGTCGAAGCGTCGTCCGTACTCTCGATGCTCATGATCGCTTGGCGATATTTGCCGGCGTCCACAGCCGTGACAAACTCCGGAAAGTACTGACGCGTCAGAATGAAGGGAAGTCGCCCGTCGAGCTTCAACCAGTTCGTCGCGCCATCGGGCCTTTTAGCGCTGACGTGGATCTTCGCGACCTGCTCGCCATCGACATGGTCGAAGACAATGCTTTCGTCGTTGAGGTCGTCTGCAATGAACTTGTCGCCGTCCTCGTCGTCGGCGTAGACGACGATCGAAAGGAAAAGGTCGTCGCCACGGCGTACCGTCATCTCGTAGGACAGGGCCGGGTCGAGCTTCGCCTCGTGGTAGATCGTGTCCGTCCCTTCAGCGATGAATTTCCGGGTCGGCGTGAACATTCGGACGAGAGATGGCCGACTGCGATCCGCCTCGAACACGAGCTCCTGCGCAGCCGCAATGAGCCGAACGAGGTACCGGTATCCCTCCGCCCGTTCGCGCGCGTCGCGTGCGCCGGTCGGCCCCACGAGCTTGTCACCGACCTTCTTGAGCTCATCGGCGAAGTGATTCCAGGCGGCCTGACTGGGCGTGATTGCGTCTTCGGACATAGCAATGTGTGTCAGGCGCATGTGGTCCCGTAAAGACGACGCGGTTTCCGGGGCTAGTGCAGCACCTGCATCTCACGGATTGTCTTCACCAGCTGTGCGCGCGTTCGGAGGCCCAGCTTTTTCATGGCACTGCGAAGGAGCAGCGACACGCGGGAGGTCGAGAGGCCCAGGCGATAGGCGATCATCTTGTTGGTTGTGCCGAGTATCGCGCCAGCCACGACCTGGTTTTCGCGCTTGGTGAGCCCGCGCGGGTCGCTGACCTGGGGCGCGTTGGGAATCCCCAACACGTAGCGCCTGCCGTCCGAGTCGAACCAATCGACCAGCGACCAGCGGCCCCAAACCAGGGCCTTCCAAGTTTCGAGCGCCTCTTGGGGATCGGTTTCACGCAACGTACCACGCGCACGATCCACCATGAGCGCCGCGTCGCGGAGCTTCTTCCCGGCGCTGCGCTCCTGGGCTTGGCCCACCGCGTCCGTGAGGCGAAAGCTCTTTGCGTCGAATATAGCCTCGGCATCGTGGGGCAGGTCGCTGGGCGGCAGGTCGGTGCATGGTTCCTCGATGGCGTCTTTGGCGGCGAGCGCTTGCCGCAGGCGGTGCCCGGCCTCCAAGTGCGCGGCTAGCATCTGCCATCGTTGCCTGTGGTGGCCGCTCAGCGTGGTCACCTCCCGGAGCGGTGCGACGATGGCCACTCCGGTACCCTTGCAGTCGACGGTCGTGATCCCCAGCACGTCTTTGCAATAGCTGACGTGCGAGGTGTACAGGTCGAGCGCCTCCGGGTGAGCTTTGGTGTTCTCGGACATCGTGGCGACGAGTCCCGGCCCCGCTTGCTCGCGCAGCAGTTCGGGCGGCCAGGCTGCGAGCGCCGCCATATGCTGTCCTAGAAAATCTTGGGGACCCGACACGACGTGGGTTCGGAGAAGTTGCAACGCCCCGCCATCCGGTCGACGGCCGTACTCGATCCCGGTAACCCCAAGCCCATGATCCAGCACGGATAAGCCCCGCTCGAGAACCGTCGGAAGCCACTCTTCGTCGCTGAGATCCAGGTCGTACGCCGCTTCGGTGCAGTCGATGACAGCTGAGTCTACGGGGCCCACGGTCTCATCCTCTTCTGCCCACCGTGGCGGCAGAGGCACCCACATTGACTCACAGCCATCTTCGCACTGAGCCAGGGATTGGCGCGATGGTCCATAC
>PVMK01127275.1_pt1 | contig 20923 bp, 22 predicted proteins | sample 1853481 | NCBI WGS metagenome assembly PVMK01 (sample SAMN08533507, study PRJNA380276) | Marine sediment metagenome, whole genome shotgun sequencing project.
GAGCGTTTGTTCGCGGCGTAGATCAAATACGTTCTGCTCCGCCAAGCCAGGAGTGGTGGCGATAAGAGCGCATAGCACTATCGATATTGTCGTTCTCTTCATTTTCTTGGTTCCAACGCGATTGCGAAAATGATCTTCGGGCAGATTCCCTTTCACTATAGTCAAAAAGAGATCAACTACAAGAAGGTTCAAGTTGGTCAACTAGAACAAGTCGCATGTGTCCGTCTTTTTTCTTTCGTTATCAGCGCGTTATTTCATTGCCCGCACTTCAAGCTGTAAGAATTCACGAATTATTGCGTAACCGGGAGTAGGGTGGTTCGGTAAATCCCTTAGGCGACAAAGGGTTGGACAAATTACCCATCGTAATTTTTGGACTATTGCATCGACAGGTTGATATCGCAACCCAAAGCAGATGTTGAGCATGAGTCGATCGGACTGCAGGAGGGCAGAAATGAATTGTGTAAGTACGACTCTCTTGCTTATGAGCGCGAGTCTGCTGGCAGCGTGTACCGTGGAGCCAAGTAGGACATTCTCGCTCGTAGAAGCAACTATTTCCGATATACAGAAATCGGTTAGGTCCGGTCAGGTTTCTTGTCGCGCCGTTGTTGAGGGTTACATCAATCGCATTGACGTATATGACCAGGCGAGTGGAATCAACGCCATCACTGTTATAAACCCCAGTGCGATAGAAAGAGCCGAAGAAGTGGACCGCGCAATTCAAACGGGTGAGGCGCTACCCGAACTTTTCTGTACGCCACTCTTAATCAAGGACAATTTTGACACGCACGATATGGTAACCACCGGCGGTTCCATTGCTCTCAAGGACAGTTATCCGCCGGACGATGCGTTCATGATTCGGAAGCTCCGTGAAGCGGGGGCAATTGTTCTGGCCAAGACGAATATGGCCGAATGGGCATTCAGTCCAAGGGAAACTGTGTCTTCCTCTTATGGCCGTACTGCGAATGCATACGATGTCGAATTTGTCCCGGCCGGCTCCTCCGGAGGTACCGCTTCAGGAGTAGCCGCAAGCATGGGCGTTGCTGGCATGGGCAGCGACACTGGAAACTCCATTCGCGGTCCGTCATCGCACTTGGCTCTTTTTGGCATTCGTTCCACAATCGGACTTACCAGTCGTGATGGCGTTATTCCATTGATATTCGACCGTGATATCGCCGGACCCATGGCTCGAACAGTGGAAGATGGCGTGCGCCTGTTCAATGTTGTGGCGGGCTATGACCCTGCGGACCCGCTCACGGTTCCCGGCAAAAGGGAGGCGGACTATCGCAGTTTTCTTAAAGTCGACGGCCTTAAGGGAAAACGCATTGGGGTATTTCGTGCTCTCGTTGATCACGACAATGCCGACCAAGAGATACTGGAGATATTCCATGCAGCGATAGAGGATCTGGCCGCCGCAGGTGCAACAATTGTCGACTCGATTGAAATACAGGACTTCGACGAGATTAGTGAGGAAATCGGATGGTGTGGTCCATTCCGCCATGACGTTAGCCAGTATCTTCAAACGCTTGACGATCCGCCATTCGTGGACGTAAACGAAGTGATCAAAGACCAACTGTTCGCTCCGGAATCCAAAGAAGCGCTGGATTTTTATGCCGAGTTTCCGTTGGACATTAAACCGGATGATTGGGAGGAACCCTGTCCGAGTTGGCCGCATCACGCTGGGAGAAACCGACTTCTAGCCAATACGATTTCGGCAATGAATGATGCCGACTTGGATGCCTTGATATACCCGACTTGGTCGAACCCTCCTGCGCATATCGATAAAGCGATAGAAGAGTACAAAGGTGACAATAGCCAATGGCTGGTTCCCAGTGCCGGCTTGCCAGCCGTTACCGTTCCAATGGGGTATTGGCAGGACAAGTTGCCGGCCGGTCTTCAGTTCGCGGGGCGACCATACTCAGAGGGGGTGTTGATCGAGCTAGCCTACGCTTACGAGCAGAAGACCAAACATAGACGGCCACCAGAAGGATTAGGGGAGGTTGCAAAATAGGCCGGATCGATTTCGATAATTGCCATTTTAAGACAGTGCTGTAACTACCTACCTACTCCAATGGCAACGTCTGATTCTGGCCGAAAGCAGCCCATTATCAAGAGCGAGCCAACATAGCGAGCGAGTATTATTTAGCGTGATTGCAGAGTGAGCATCTGCTTGCGGATCGGGCGCGTTGCTACTCGGCAGCCTCATCAGCTTCAGCAGAAGCGGTGAGATTGCGGCCTAAAAACTCCAACGTTTTTTCCCAGGCGTCTTCCGCGGCCTCGGCGTTGTAAGCATCACCCGTGGGATTGGCGAACGCATGTTCCGCACCTGGATAGATGTGAATATCGTAGTCTTTACGAAGATGCTCCAGAGCAGCCTCGAATTCCCTGACCGACGCTACGGAAATACCCGTATCCGCGCCGCCAAACAGTCCTAAAATTGGAACGTTCAAGGGGCGTAATTCCTCTTCGTCAGAAGTAACCTGGCCGTAGTAGATAACAGCAGCATCGAGTTCATCCGGGAACAGCAGAGCGGTATTTAGTGACCAGCCACCGCCAAAACACCAACCAAGCGAGCCAATGTGCGGCGCACCGGCGATGTCGCCAACAAATTCATACGCCTTTCGAATATTCTCCTGCGCCTTTTCCGGATGCTCTACGACGTAAAGCATATGTTGCCTGGCCCCTTCAGGAGATGTGGCAGTTTCACCACCGTACAAGTCGATGGCAAGAACGATATACCCTTCCGCTGCGAGCCGATCCGCCATCGCTCGAACATTGTCATTCAGGCCCCACCATTCATGGATGACAATCACAGCAGGCAGAGGCTCGACCATGTCGGATGGAAACACGAAATGCCCGTAGACCAACTGGTCGCCGACTTCACCGTAGGGAAGCCGCTCAGAAATTACAGCCTGTTGCGGCGCAATTTGCGCGCCTTCACTCGCGTCCGTGCTGTCGTTCGCATGCTCCCGGGCCATGGCTTCGACATTCTCGAGCTCGGCCTGATTTTCTGCCGATGACGTGCCGGATCCCCCTATGTCACAACCCGATACGAGCAATAACATGCCAAGGATCATGGCGATGAGACTGCGGTCGAAGTCGAAACAATTAAGCATGAGCATTTCCTGAATGAGACTAATCTGGCGTGCCAGACACTTTGCGAAGACGGCATAGTCTAATCGAAAACAGGTAGATGGGTCGATCACCTATGTTCAACAGACTAGGCTATGCTTCCACAGCGTATTTCAGCCATCTGGAGAGCACATGAGCTTATTAGAGGAATCGATCGTCTATTTGCTCGCGGCGATCATCATGGTTCCGATCAGTCGCCGTCTCGGCTTCGGGTCTATTCTTGGTTACCTCGCGGCCGGAATAATAATCGGCCCATTCGGTGCCAAGCTAATCCGTGACCCGGAACACATACTGCATTTCGCAGAATTAGGCGTGGTATTTCTGCTGTTCATTGTTGGTCTCGAATTACAACCCTCGCGACTCTGGGTCCTGCGAAGAATGGTCTTCGGGCTCGGCTCAGCCCAGGTCGTGCTGAGTACAGCGATCATTGCGGCAATCGCATGGGCGCTGGGTTTGGATGGCAAGCCAGCTATAATAATTGGTTTGATACTTGCTCTGTCATCAACCGCATTTGTTTTGCAAATGCTTGCTGAGAAAAAAGAACTCACGACGTCGCACGGTCGCGCTGCTTTCTCGATACTCCTTTTTCAGGATCTTGCCGCAATTCCACTGATCGCCATTTTGCCCATGCTCGGCGCGAATGCCGATGGTGGTTTGAGCGTTACTCAAGTGGGCATTATGGTGCTCACCATAGGCGGTCTCATCATAGTTGGTCGATACTTGCTGCGACCTGTATTACAGATCGCTGCCGGATCGAAGATTCCTGAGATTTTTACGGCAACCGCATTGCTGGTAGTGATCGGTGCCGCTTTGGTAATGGAATTCGCTGGCATGTCGATGGTGCTCGGTGCATTCATCGCAGGAATGCTGTTGGCTGGTTCTGAATATCGTCATCAGCTTGAGGCCGACATCGGTCCTTTCAAAGGACTGTTGCTCGGCTTGTTTTTTATTGCTGTAGGAATGTCAGTCAATATCGGCTTGCTGCTCGAATCTCCACTGCGCATTATGATTATGGTTGTATTGCTTATGGCAGCGAAGTCAGCGGTGCTGGTTCCGCTGGCACACAAGTTCGGAATGCGTGATGCGCGTTCGCCATGGAGTCTTGCGGCTTCGATGTCCCAAGGCGGTGAATTCGCCTTCGTTTTATTCGGCATCGCGGCGGGTAACGCCTTGTTACCTTCGGCTTTGATCGATGAACTTATCCTCGTTGTAGCATTGTCGATGTTAATCACGCCATTCGCGTACATGGCTGCGGAGCGTTACGGCAAACGCAGCGCTGCGGCGGTCGAGCCGGTGTACGATGAAATGGAGGATGAACACAACGAGGTCATCATCGCCGGTTTCGGCCGCGTCGGACAGATCGTTGCCCGCTTGCTACGAGTCGTCAATCGACCGTTCACGGCACTGGAAATAGATTCTTCCCAGGTTGATGTGGTGCGTCGCTACGGCAATGTCGTGCACTATGGGGATGCATCACGATTGGACATCTTGCGTGCAGCCGGGGCCGAGCATGCGAAAATTTTTGTCCTTGTTATTGACGACATTGAAGCATCCATGCGAACTGCTGACGCGGTGTGTCACCACTTCCCGCATATTAAGATCGTTGCCCGCGCCCGCAATAGGCGGCATGCACACAAGTTGATGGACCTTGGCGTAGAGCACATTTTTCGGGAGACGTTTCTGTCGAGCCTCGCAATTTCGACGGAGGTTCTTACATCTATCGGTGTCAGCGCAGAAGACACATCGATGGCGACAGAATCTTTTCGCGAACGTGATGCTCAATTACTGAAAGAACAGCATGCATTTCACCAATCAGAAGAAAAATTGGTGCAGTCGGCGCAGGATACCGCGGCCGAGCTGGATCTTTTACTCAAGGATGATGTACGCGACTAATCGTCCTCATCATCTTGCCATTCCTTGAGTTTGCTCTTGTCGACCTGCTCCCACTGTTTCGCGCTTTTGCGAACGTTCTCCACCACCTTGGCGATGACGTAGATAACCACGCCCGCTATGAGCAAAAGTATGGGGAGCAATCCATCCGGCATATGGTGAGATTCCTGTCGATTAAGCTGCCACCAAAGTTTACCATCGGCAGTCCTCCAATTTGACTGTCGCATGAAATGAACAGGCTCAATCCCAACCCGTCCCTTTGGCAGCGATACGTGGCCTTCGTGCGACTGTCGCTGCGCGATGGCGATACCGACTATACGGTCGGTCCGGTTGGGCGTGCTTTGGGCTTGCTGGCAATCCCAATGATGCTGGAAATGTCGATGGAGGCTGTGTTCGCGGTTGTCGACATTGCATTCGTGTCGAAACTTGGCACAGACGCTATCGCTGCTGTCGGTATTACGGAAGCGCTGGTCACCGTGCTGTACGCCATTGCGGTCGGACTCGGCATGGGCATCACCGCAATGGTGTCGCGTCGCGTCGGCGCAAAAAATATCGACGAAGCCGCCAGCGTTACCGGCCAGGCCCTGTGGCTGGGCGCAATACTATCGATTGTCATCGGTGTTATCGGTGTCATGTACGCCGAAGAAATGCTGTACCTGATGGGCGCCTCCGAAAGTGTTGTTGTGACCGGCGCAGGATTTACCGCCGTCCTGCTTGGCGGTGCGGTGACCATCCTGTATTTGTTCATTCTTAACGCGGCTTTTCGCGGTGCCGGTGATGCGTCCGTTGCGTTGCGTTCTCTTTGGATAGCGAACGGCCTGAACATCGTTCTCGATCCCTGCTTTATTTTCGGGCTCGGTCCGTTTCCTGAGATGGGTGTGACCGGTGCGGCGGTCGCAACCACAATTGGCCGCGGCGTTGGGGTCCTGTATCAGCTTTGGTACTTGTTCGACGGTCGCGGTCGACTTGAGTTTCACTTTCGGCATCTTCGCCTGGTGCCGCAGTTGATGAAGCGCATGCTGGTTATTTCGAGTGGCGGCGTTGGCCAATTTCTGATTGCCACCTCGAGCTGGATCGTCGTCATGCGCATCATCGCGTTGTACGGCAGCAATGCGATAGCGGCATATACAATCGCGCTGCGAATGCTCGAATTCGTCTGGCTGCCCGCGTGGGGACTCGGCAATGCGGCGGCAACACTGGTCGGGCAGAATCTCGGGGCCGGACAAGCAGAACGGGCTGAACAATCCGCCTGGCGTGCGGCGAAGTACAATTTTTTCTTCATGACAATCGTCGGGTTTTCGATGATAGCCGCGGCACCCGCGATCACTGGCCTGTTCTCCAACGACGCCGAGGTCATCTACTATGGCGCCAGTTGTCTGCGGATTCTCGGCATCGGCTTCCCAATCTACGCGGTAGGCATGATATTGACGCAGTCATTGAATGGCGCCGGCGATACCTTTACACCCACGATCATCAATTTTATCTGTTTTTGGCTACTGCAAATTCCGCTCGCCTACTGGCTCGCGACAGGCTCGAAGGCTGGTCCAAACGGTGTTTTCGTCGCTATCGTCGTGTCGGAATCGTTGGTCACATTGTTTAGCGTTCTTGTATTTCGTCGTGGCAAGTGGAAACTGCACATTGCCTGACATAGGCACATCAGTTTGAGTAGCATATTTTTGATTTTTAGAACGGAGAGTATTCGATGAACGACTTGTCACGGTTGGCCGATATGGCCGAAATCCTCGGAGCGATGGTCGTTATCGGAGGCCTGATATTCGCGATCATGCAAATGCGCAATATTCGCCAACAACGACGTGAGTTGGCTGCCATTGAATTGTTTCGTTTTTTTGCGAATCCAGAGTTCAACCGAGCTTATGAGCAAATCCTGAAACTTCCGGACGGACTAAGCACGGCCGATATCGAAGCTCGACACGCCGGCATGGAGCACTGTGCGATGCTCATCTGCACAACGATGGAGAACATCGGTGTGATGACCCACCAGCGCATCGTGCCCTACATGGTGGTTAAGAATCTGATGGGATCCAGCTCGATCATACTGTGGAAGAAGCTCAAGCATTGGGTGTACGCTTTACGTGAAGAAACTGGCAGTGCCGAAGCATTCGAATGGTTTCAATGGCTGGCGGAACGACTGGAGGAACTTAGCGATCCCAACGAAAAGCCGGCCTTCGATGCACACAAGGCGTGGCGGCCCGCTCGGCTAACGAACGAGATTTAATTTTTGCCCGCTCTCATAGAGTTTCACAACGCGACCATTTGGCGCGGCAGCACCCGTGTCTTCGATAGCCTGAACCTCGTAATTCCTCAACATGAGCGAGTCGCTATTCTGGGCCCGAACGGCTGCGGAAAAACCACATTGTTGAAGACGATCAATCGGGAGTTGTACCCGGTCGTTAAGGACGACTCGTGGGTACGCATACTCGGACGCGATCGCTGGAACGTTTGGGAGCTGCGCAAGAAAATAGGCGCGGTATCGCACGACCTGCACAGCCATTACACGCCGACAACAACTGCTTTGGCTGTCGTTGTGTCGGGATTTCAGTCCAGCATCGGCATCCATGGCCTGTTGGCTGATCGCGTAAGCCCCGAGCATGTCACTCGGGCCAGGGAAATTCTCGCAACACTGGGCATGGCGGAATTTGTCGATACAGAGCTCAAATCCATGTCGACCGGCCAGCAGCGGCGTTGTCTGCTCGGCCGCGCCCTCGTGCACCAGCCTGCAACGCTGATAATGGACGAGCCTACGGCCGGACTGGATATATCGGCTAGTTTTGACTATTTGCGGCAAATCAGCCGCCTGGCCAGTGAGGGCCAGAATATTGTCATCGTGACCCATCACCTCAACGAGATCCCGCCCGAAGTCGACCGCGTCGTCTTGCTCAAGCAAGGCGCCGTCGTGGCCGACGGCAGCAAGGCCGAGACGCTGACAGACGATCTGCTCAGCGACCTATACGAGACACCGGTCCGCGTAGGCTGTATAGACGGCCATTACCTGGCCTATCCGGGTTAAGTTAAGGTCGGATCCGCAAAACGTGATCTGCTACGATTCTTCGCGAGCAAAATTTATTACTCTTGGGACATGATCGTGTTAATTCGCCTCGTCGCTGCCAGTCTGCCGCTTATCGCGCTACCCGCGCTTGCAGCTGAGCCGACGATGACGACCGGCATCACTAATGTCGGACCCGCAGCCTTTTTTTTCACGATCGCCGGCGCCCTTTTACTCACCCTCATATTTCGCTCTACCGCCAGCCACCTGGTGAGCATCATTACTCGTTGGGTCGGCACGCTCAGAATCAGACGTGCTCTCGACAAGCGTAGTCCCGATGTTCTGCACGACTTTATTTTGCCGGGTGCCTATGGCGGTCTGACCAAGATCGATCATGCAATCCTGACCGCCGGCGGCATACTTTGCATTCAAACAAAGCACTACAACGGCCTTGTATTTGGCGATGAAGACGAAGCTCAATGGAATAACGTCGACGGCACTGTCATACGCCGCTTCCTGAATCCGCTAATTCAGAATGAAGGCCGCACGCGCGCACTGCGCAATGTTGTTCCAGAGGTACCGATAGCCAACCTGGTGGTTTTTACCGGTAAGGTCGATTTTCCGACGCCGCCGCCGAAGAACGTCATCCGCGTGGCGCAGCTCGATAGTTACATCGCCAAATTTGTGTTCGGTCCCAGCAAGATTAAGGACTGGGATGCAGTGTGGTTAACGGTGAAGTCAGCTGCCCTCACGGATGAGGCAACTCGCAAGGATCTGCAGGCACAAATCGCTTAGTCGATTCCTTTATACTCGGTCGATCATCTTGATCTGAAGAGTTTGCAGACGATGGGAAATTCCGAAGCTCTAGTCAATTCACCGCTGGGTGTACTCGCCGTACTCATATTTGTCGCGGCATTTTTCTTTTTGTTGCAACAACGCACGCAGGCGAAACTGTTCGACTACCTGCCGCCACTACTCTTCATTTACGCCACACCGGTATTTCTCAATAATTTTGGGGTTATTCCAAGCGAATCGTCTGTCTATTCGGGTTTGAGCAGTATCGCGCTGCCGGTTTTCATCGTCTTGATGCTGATAAAAGTGAACGTCCCTGCGGTAGTTCGAGTCATGGGCAAGGGCGTACTTGTCATGCTCATGGGTACTGCGGGTGTCATGGTTGGCGGAGTGGTCGCGTATTTCATCGTGCACGGGTCGTTGTCGGATGATGCATGGCGAGGTTATGGCGCACTGGCCGGAAGCTGGATTGGTGGCACGGCTAATATGGCCGCGACAGCGGAAATGCTGGAGACCTCGAAGGAACAATTTGGCCTCGCCGTGCTCGCGGACAATGTCATCTATATAGTTTGGCTGCCGTTGCTGTTGATGTCGCGTGACTTCGCTGACAAGTTCAATAAGTGGGCCCGCGTTCCGGAAGATCGATTGGCCAGCATGGACGCAGCCGCCGAGATGCACGCTGAGGAAGACCAGGCACCAACGATGCCGCAATATCTTTTCATTGGCGCGATTGCGATCGGCGTAACCTGGATCGCAACGGCACTTGCACCAGGCATCGCTGAAGGGCTGGCGAGCCTTAGCCCGAAACTGGAGACCGCATTTTCGACAACGACTGTCCGTATCTTGCTGGTAACAACGGCGGCGTTGCTGTTATCAACCACTCCGGTATCTAAATTACCCAACACAACGGCTCTAGGCACGGCGCTCGTCTACGTATTTGTTGCCGGTATGGGCGCCAGGGCGTCGATCTCGGGATTGGCGGAAGCGCCGATGTTTGTTCTAGGCGCCTTTATCTGGATATTTATTCACGGCTTGTTCTGCCTGGCCGGCGCCTGGATATTCCGCGTCGATATTCATAGCGTGGCGATTGCCTCCGCCGCCAATATTGGCGCTGCAGCATCAGCACCCATTGTCGCGGCGCACCACCGCCCGAATCTGGTACCCGCATCCATACTGATGGCGTTGCTCGGCTATGCCATGGGTAATTATCTGGCGCCAATCGTTGGCCACGCGGCAAGAATCGTTGCAGGGCAGTAGTATCAGGCCATGATTTTTAACCGTGCGCAGCTCGACCACTGGGCAAGGCGTGCCGCAATTGGCGTCGCCGCGTTGCTTGTGGTCGCGTCCGTCATCATTGCAGCGCTGTGGAGCGATCGACCACGGTTGAGCGAAATTGACTGGCAACCTTATCCGGAATACGAATCAAGGCCCGATGCAGTAACAGTTACCTGGCTTGGCGTAACAACGTTGTTATTCGACGACGGCAATACACAAGTCCTAATTGATGGTTTTTTCTCCCGACCGTCAGTTGCCGACATCGTGTTTTCTGCAAAAGTGCAAAGCAACGCCGCCAGGATCAATCAGGTGCTGGATGAGTATCAGATGCGAAGGCTGGCTGCGATCATTCCAGTCCACTCACATTTCGACCACGCCATGGATATCGGTGCAATAGCGAATCGTAGTAGTGCATCCATCATCGGCTCAGAAACGACCGCCAACATCGCACGCGGCGCCGGAGTTCCAGAAGATCAGATTGTCATTGCAGAGAGTGGCAGCGTTTACAGCTTTGGTGATTTCTCAGTAAGAATTATTGACTCGAATCACGCCCCACTTGGCTGGGGCGCTTCGGTTCCTTATTCAGGCACGATCGACGCGCCACTTGAGTTGCCTGCACCCGTTAGTGCGTGGCGTGAAGGTAAGTCCTACTCGATTGTCATCATGCACCCGCAAGGTACAACCATCGTTCAGGGAAGTGCCGGATTTCGACCCGGCGCACTGGATGACGTTGTAGCGGATGTCGTCATGCTGGGCGTTTTCGGGCTGGAGAATTTTGGCCGCGACTATACCGAGAAATTATGGCTGTCCTTGGTCACGTCGACCGGCGCTAAACGTGTCATTCCAATTCATTTCGACGACTACACGCGACCGTTTGGCCACATTGAACTCAGCCCCCGAATTATTGACAATTTTGCGGACTCCGCCGAGTGGTTGGATGAGATTCGCAAGACTTGGGACAACGATGCGCGGCTGCACCTTCCCGTCTTTGGCGACAAGCTGGTACTTTATCCGCCGCCCGTCCCGGACGCCTGATTGAGTTGTAGACCAGCGGTAAATTCGGCCAGCGATTTTCGCCCGGACACAAGTTCTTCCTTGTCCACTTTGGCCAGATTTTTTAGAAGGTACTCGACTCTGGACGCATCGCCGCGGTCACCCACTGCCTGTTGAAACTCAAGCGTGAGCGGACCTCGACCACGCAGAAACTTCGCGCCGCGCGAGCTTGATTGGTGTTCTTGCAGGCGTCGAGAGACATCTGTCGCTATACCCGTATACAAACTACCGTCTGCGCAACGCAGCATGTAGACGCTATACGTATCTGCCTTCACTCGGCCGAATTGGCTGCAATTCGGGTCGGTCGGCGTTCCAGATTGCCGCCACAATTGGGGCATTTTCCACCGAGCACATTGTTAACGCAATCCTCACAAAATGTGCACTCATGAGAACAGATCATCGCGTTGTTTGAGTCATGCGGCAGATCTACGCGGCAATTTTCACATTCGGGTTTTAGTTCAAGCATGGCCGCCGGAAAGGGTGTCTCCGAGCACGCGAAATGCGCCGCGTTCGATGCTTTCTCCGTTCTCTGGCGTATCGGCGAAGGTCAGAACGATTTGCGTAGCGCCATCCAAATCCTTGGCAGCCTCATGCAGCGTCAAAGTAAGCGTATTGCCCATCAATGCCGCCTCGCGAATCAAATCGTGCCCGCCGAATTGATTCTCATTGATTTCGATGTACATCGACTCGTCAAAGTCGTCTTCGATGGTCCGCATCAACAGCAAGTAATCATTGATGTCACCCTCGGGCGTCGTTTTCGCGAAAAACAGCATAGTCGCGTTATCGCGGACGTCGAATGCGACTGTATCGTAGTGGCGGCTGGCGGCCATCGTCTTACCTTTAGAAAAGAATACGCCGCCCAGTTTACGCCATCAGACTGCTTGCCGCGACTTACTCCATGAAGTACGGTCGATTGATGTGGATTCGAGCCTAATGTCACCGCGCACAATTTTTGTCGTCGCGTTCGCAGTCTTCGTGATAGCAGCAGTGTTCTTGCTCACGTCGCCTGTTCCGCAGGATCCCGCATATCACGAGTTCAGCGATTCTCGATCGCTTTTCGGCGTGCCAAATTTCTGGAACGTCTTGTCGAATTTACCGTTCCTGATGGTCGGCGCGGCCGGATTGATATTCGTGAAACGCAATGCAGACAAGGTCTGCGTCGGCACAACTGAAATGGCTTATTACGTGTTTTTCGTAGGCATATCGCTGACCGCTTTCGGCTCCTCTTACTACCATCTCGCACCAAGCAACGAGACATTGCTCTGGGATCGACTGCCAATGACCATCGGATTCGCGGGTCTGGTGACGATAATCGTTGCGGAGTTCGTCTCAGCGCGCGCGGCGCGCATGCTCTTAGTGCCATTACTTATCCTTGGCTTTGCATCGGTGGAGTACTGGGTCTGGACGGAATCCCGAGGCGTTGGCGATTTGCGCCCGTATGCCATTGTGCAGTTCCTGTCGATGTTGATGATTCCCGTGATCCTGCTGACGCATAAGCCTGTGATCGGCAAGGCCCGTTACTTCTGGTGGATGCTGGCTTTCTATTTGCTGGCCAAACTGCTGGAATATTTCGACGCGGACATTTTCGCCTTCGGTTACCTCATCAGCGGTCATTCGCTCAAGCATGTCGCGGCAGCCATGACGCCGGCCGTGTTCTTGTATGCCCTGATTACGCGCCGCCGACTATTTACCTAGGATTGCTGCACCGGTACCATGCGCCGCCTAACAGCGAGGCAATGGATCACATGACAAACGCAGTCCGGATTGATGGCAAGGCAATGGCCGCAGAATTATCTGCGCAGATCACACGCGAAACGGAGACTTTGCTCAAAGAGCACGATCTGACGCCCGGCCTCGCTGTCGTCATCATTGGGGAAGACCCTGCCAGCCAGGTATATGTTCGCAACAAGAAACGCACCGCCGAGTCCTGTGGCTTTCATTCGGTCCAGCACACGCTTGGCGCGGATGCATCGCAAGACGATGTCCTTGCACTCATTGACGATCTAAACAGCGACGCCAGTATCCATGGCATTTTGGTACAGCTGCCTTTGCCGAAGCATTTGGATGAACAAACAGTTACCCAGGCCGTTGCACCGAGCAAAGATGTCGACGGGTTTCACTTTATCAACATCGGCAAGCTTACTTCCGGCAATACAGCAGATGCATTCGTGCCGTGTACGCCAGCGGGATGCATGTTTATGATTGAAACGCAGCTCGGCAAAGATCTGTCTGGCTTGAGTGCCGTCGTAATCGGCCGCTCGAACATCGTCGGCAAGCCGATGGCCAGCCTGCTACTACAGTCGAACGCAACCGTCACGGTGACTCACAGTCGAACCAAGAACTTGTCTGACGTCGTTAGCAAAGCCGATATCGTTGTGGCCGCGGTCGGTCGCCCGAACATGGTGACTGGCGAATGGATCAAGCCCGGCGCGGTAGTGATCGATGTTGGTATTAATCGAATTGAAGTTACGGTGGATGGCGAAACGAAGTCCAAGCTCACTGGCGACATTGACTACGATTCGGTTTGTGAGATCGCGGCAGCGGCGACCCCGGTTCCGGGCGGCGTTGGCCCGATGACTATTGTGATGTTGATGGCCAACACATTGCGTGCGGCGCGTCTTTCCTCAGGGCTCGATACTGATTGACGCATCATCGGGATCGACCAACTCACTTGGGTCTTCAATAGCGACCGGATCCAGTCGAAATCGAAATATCCTGCAGGTCTTGATGCCGCTTAGAATCTTGTTTTCTTCCAGCGGTGCGTAACTTGAGGCGCGCACAGCAAGCGTTGATGGTTTCTCGAACATTCGATGGCTGCTTTTGCGAACCGAAACGCGTGACGTTCGACCCTCGCGATCAACGTTAAAACACACCTCAACATCGCCTTGAACTCGATCCTGCAACGCGCGTTCCGGGTACAACGGAACAACTGTTTGCAGCGGCTTTCTTTCCCCGGCCGGGTCAAGCAGGTGAGTCACGCTCGATTCGTCCTGCGCCGACACCGTGAGCGCGAGTAATGGCAGCGTAATAAAGAGCAAGTTTCGCGAACTAATCAGCATCGCCTTCCTCGCTCTCGTTGCCCTGCCTGTCGTCGATAACAACAAACGGCGCAACCGGGTCCGTCGCGTCGAGATACATCTTTCGAACTGACTTCAATGTCTTGGAGCGCGGGCTGATCGCTTCGCCCCTTATGAGGTCCTGCTCCGCTTCTTCGAAGCGCCGCAGCTTGATGTAGACCAAGGCGCGATTACTGTAAGCACGCCAGTACTTGTCGTCTTCCTCAAGTGCCTCATCGCAATACTCAAGTGCCGTTGGGTAGTTCTGAAGCAACGCGTATCCGGCACATAAATTTGAATTAGCGGTTTTCCGCTCACGTGAACTGTGGGCCTGACTCAAGCCAAGCATGGTTAGTCTGACACCTTCCTTCGCGTCACCAGCTTTCAGCGCTGCGGCGCCGTCGCTCAACGGTATATTACCGGGGCCTATAACGGTCTTGTTGTTCTGCCCTAAGACGCTCGTCGCGAACAAGCACAGACAAGCGATAATGGGCGCGGATTTCACAAATTTTCGGTGAAGTGCTGAATCGTTCGCTGCCATGCGAGCTCCGCAGCAGTCTCGTCGTAGCGCGGCGTCGTATCGTTGTGGAAGCCGTGATTGACGTCGGCGTAGGTGTAAGCAACGTAGTCGTTACCGGCCTCTTCCAGCCCTGCTTCGAAAGCCGGCCAACTGGCGTTGACGCGATCATCAAGCCCTGCATGATGCAACATGAGTGCGGCCTTGATACTGGCGGCCTCATCCGGAGCTGGATGGCGACCGTAAAATGGTACGGAAGCCGCGAGACTCGGAATTCTCACCCCCAGACGCATGACCATGCCACCGCCAAAGCAAAAACCGACGGCGCCGACGCTACCGTTGCAATCCGGATGTTCTTGCAGATAGCCAACCGCAGCAACAAAGTCTTCGACCATTTCGTCGCCATCTCGTTTCTGCTGCATGGCTCTGCCTTCGTCGTCATTACCCGGATAACCACCGAGCGGCGCGAGCGCGTCTGGAGCGAACGCAATAAACCCGGCAACAGCAAGACGTCGTGCGACATCTTCGATGTATGGATTCAGGCCACGATTTTCGTGTACAACAACGACGCCGGGCAGTTTGTGTTCGAACACGGCCGGCCTGGCGTAATAGCCAGACATCTCACCGGCACCTTGAGGTGAAGCGTACTTCTTGTAGCCGGTCACTATCGACTTGTCGTCCGGACTCACTTGCTCGGCGAGCGCGTAATTCGGACTCAGGCTCGCGAATACCGCCGCTGCAGACACACCGGCCGCCGTAAATGCCGCCGCCTTGTCAATGAATTGTCGTCGACTCAATGTTCCATGCACGTAACCGTCGAATAGATTGAGAATGCGTTGATCGTAGTCTTTGCTGTTAGCCACTGATGTAATGCTCCAGGTGTTCGATTTCTTCTTGTTGATCAGCAATGATGGCTTGGACCAGATCGCCAATGGAAATCATGCCGACGACAGTATCGCTTTCGACGACGGGCAGATGTCTTATCTTTTTCTCAGTCATCAGGCCCATGCACTCGTTAACCGTCTCAGCGCCGGATGTAGTGAGTACATGAGCAGTCATGATGTCCGCGACCGCGGTACTGTCAGAAGCACGACCTTTGACGATGACTTTGCGTGCGTAGTCGCGCTCGGACATGATGCCGAGCAACTCGTCGCCTTGCATAACGACGACGGCGCCGATGTTTTTCTCTGCCATGACGCGAATTGCGTCGAGAACCGAGTCGTCCGGTTTTACAGAGATTATGTGCCGACCCTTTCGATCCAGCAGGTGCTTGACTAGTTTCACATTGACTCCCTTTAAAGGTCTGAGCTGTTTTATTCTAGCAGTACCAGACGTTGGCGCGCAGGCGCGCGCCACCCGACTCTATTACAAGTGGGTAAAGGGCAATTAATTCATGGTGTTACGGGGTTAATCGTCGCGGTGAATAGCGCCACGCACATCCGCGATACGGACAGATCCGCTGCCGTCGTCCACAATATTGAGATCCAACTCAACGTCCCGTACATCGATGCTGCCAGAACCGTCGTCAATTGTGACTGTGCCGCCAACAGCTTGAATCTTGATGTCACCAGAGCCGTCTTCGACTTCGACATCGCCTGTCACATTCATAATTCTGACTGAACCGGATCCGTCGTCGACCACAACGCTGGACGCTCCTGAAACTTCGATCGATCCGGAACCGTCGTCGATACTGACATCACTATGGACGTTATCGATCTGCATCGGACCAGATCCATCGTCAACAGATATCGCAAGCCCGTGAGGAATACTGATTTCCAGATCAACAGCGGCAGAATCGTTGTAATGCCAAGCACTGCGCTCAAAATACGCATCCAGAATCGCTTTGCTTTGTTTCCTTTCCAGTTTCAGCACGAGGTGTTTCTCGATCATTTCTATTGCGTCATCTTCATTATCGTCGACGCGAATAATAGCTTTGACCGTGATAATGCTAGAGTTGGTAGCGCCATTGACCACAATGCTGCCGGCTCCAGCATCAATCTCGAGAATATCCACGCCGTTCGTCGATAACTCGAGATCGCGGGTTTCTGTGTATCCGTTCCAGACGCCATAGGTCAAACTACTGGCGAACATCGTCATCGCAATAAGACTGCGCATGGCCGTCTCCTTAAGAATTGAAGGTCTCTGTACTATTTAGACGCTTGAAGTCGCGTTTTGGTTGCAATCGCAGCGTTCGGCACGTCTATTCCAAATCTATGATTATTTTTCCGCGAGCGTGTCCTTCTTCCGAGTACCGAATAGCTGCCGGCACCTCACTCAATCCATAACGCCGGTCAATCACCGGCGTCACTTTGCCGGCCTGCATGAGGTCACCCAGGATGGCCAGGTCTTCTTTATTTAGTTCCGCCAAAACCATGACGAATTCCTGATCTACGAATGGCGACAACATCAGTGCCTTGATCGGGGTCATCATAGGTCCGAGCCAATTGCCTTTTCCTCCTCCGACGATGACGAACGTGCCTTCGGGTTTAAGAACTCGCCTGTTCTCTAGTAGCGAGTGATTGCCGACCATATCGATGATCAAGTCATATTGTTGCCCACTTTCGGTGTAGTCCTCTTTAGTGTAGTCGAAGACGTGATCTGCGCCGATTGATCGGACCATTTCCACATTTCGGGTACTGCATACGCCAGTCACTTCCGCACCGAATGACTTGGCGATCTGCACTGCAAACGTGCCCACACCTCCCGATGCGCCATTAATTAAGACTTTCTGTCCTTGCTCCAGTTCTCCTAAGTCGCGAAGCGCCTGAAGTGCGGTGACCGCCGCGATCGGTACAGAAGCCGCCTGCTCAAATGACACATCGGCTGGTTTTATCGCCAGTGCCGCGTTCTCACTAACGATTACATACTCGGCAAAGGCCCCAGTTTTCCCGCCAAACACGTCATCTCCGGGCTTGAATCGCCTGACGTTGCTGCCAACCGCTTCGACCGTACCCGCAAAGTCTACTCCCAATCTTTTGTCATTCGGTGCGCCCAAACCGGACATCAAGCGCAGAAAGTACGGTGTGCCTTTCACGAAGTGCCAATCGAGCGGATTGACAGCAGCTGCTTGGATCTTAACCAGAACCTCATCGTCCGCCGGTGTCGGCTTTTCGATGTGTTCAAACTCAAGAACGTCGGGTGAACCATAGCAACGATACACAATGGCTTGCATGGTCTCGGATTCGTTGGAGACCGCCGCTGCCGGTTCACAAGCAGAGTTTTGGCTAAGGACAATGGCCAGCGATGACACTGCGACCGCCATGAAAATCACGATACCGCTCACGATTTTGTAACGTAGTTTCATTAATCTATCTCCCGCCATTCCAAGGTGGACGCTATTCATTCCCACCTTATGTGTGTGGCTTCCATGGCCTTTTAGACTTGGCAACTTGGCACGTTGACTGACCTCTTGTCTACTTCCGAACGACCGCTTTGGGTCATAGGCAGTCGCTTACAGTCGCTTAAGAGCCTACCACGCGAATGGCCGGGTTCAGCCGCGTTCCGGACGCTCGTAGGTTGCCTTTTCGGCGGCTATGAGTTGAATGTCTGCTTTCACCGATAGCGGACATTCAAGTGCCTGGAAAATAGAAACTCTGAGCGACTGCTTTCGGCCAGAAGCAGCCATTTGGCAACGATTGGTTACTGACAAGTGACTATGCTCACAGTCACTTGTCAGTAACCCCCGGAGACATCTGACCATTCGACCGCTTTATCTCGGCAATCAGTGGGGAATTGCCTACAATTGACCGGGAGGGGGAAATTCAATGAGAAACCGACAGAGATTTTTGCTGTATTCGTCTATCGGCGTATTCGCGTTTCTCGGCGCACAATTGGCCGGTGCCGCACAAAGTGCGCCCCAGATGACCGCTGCAGCCAATGCGTTCATAGCCACTCTGAATGAAGAACAGCGCGATTCAGTGGTCCAGCCAATGCTCAACGATGAGCGCACGGTCTGGTCCAACCTTCCGATCAGCATGGTGCGACCGGATGGCTTGCTGATCGGGGACATGAACGATGACCAGAAGTCCGCGCTGCAAGGTCTTCTTCGGGCATCCATGTCGAGCCAGGGGTATGCGAAGGCCTCGGGCATCATGCGCCTGGACGACCTCCTCTACGATATAGAAAGCGAAAAATTCAAGGACGACCCGCGACGACTGGCATTCGCGCAAATTCGCAGTTCTGGCAACTATGCCGTCGCCGTTTTCGGCAGCCCCGGAGAAGATGATTGGGGATGGAAACTCGCCGGCCATCATCTCGCCGTCAACTTTACTGTCAGCGATGGGAGGGTTGGATTCACGCCGATGTTCGTCGGCAGCAGTCCCACCACCATCGAGTCCGGCCCCTATGCCGGCTGGATGGTCTTGCCGCAGGAAGCCAGCCGGGGAATCGAGTTCATGCAATCGCTGACCGGGACACAACAGAAGGCAGCGAAAATTCACGATGTCGTTGCCGATGACATATTCGAAGGGCCCGGCAGACGCGCCAGCCTGACGAAGTTCGAAGGCCTGAAGACTGACGAGTTGTCGGTCGCACAAATTCGCCTGCTGCGCGCACTGATTGTTGAGTATGTCGGCAACGCCGATTTCGATAGCGCTGACGCACAAATGAACCTGATCGACCAGTCCGGTTGGGACGAGCTATGGTTTTCCTGGCGCGGTGCCGTCGATCTCCATGGCGAGTTTTACTTTCGCGTGCACGGGCCGCGGCTGTTGATCGAATACAACCGGCAAAACCCGAATCACGATCATTCAGTCATGCGCGATCCGCTCAACGACTACGGCGAAGACTGGCTCGAGCATCATTACAAGGAATACCATCGAACGGTTAACTAGCGCTGACATGAATCGCGGCCAGTCGGCTGTGCGATGATCTGATGATAATGGTAATGCATAGAATAATTGAGAAGGTGAAACGCGACAGAGAAGTCATAGGTAGGTCTTCCCAATGAAATGACGTACACCAAAGACTAGCAGTTTATTTTTATGGTGGAGCGATTACGTCGTTAGACCTAAACCAATTCCAATGTCCGCTCTCATCCAAAGCGGTCATTCAAACCACATAGAAACCGAATATCTGACCGTCTGCTTTCGGCCAGAAGCAGCCGCTCGGCAGGTCAACTCATATCAACTTCGACGCGATCGCTGACACCATCTTTAATGACGGGAATGAACCATCGCTTCGGAGTGATTTGGTAGACAGCGTAAGGTGGCATCGGCAGCTTCCGTGCTTCGATTTGCTTGTCCACGAGAGCTGGATAGGGCGCCTCCATTTTCCGCGCAGTTGCAGTAGCTTGTATCCCGGCGATCCGCATAACTGCCGCCGGTTCGTATTCGGGTTGCACCCCATCGAAGATTGTAATTGCAACGCTTTGGCGGTCTTTCAAGTGCTGGGAATGGGCTGCACTTTCTGGTGAAAAATAGTAAAGATTAAGGTCTTCATCTGAAAGGTACTCAAGCGGCGCTATCCACGGGTCACCGCCATCGGTAGTCGCTAGTGACAAGTAGCGATTGCGCGTAACAAGCTCTCTAACAAACTCCTGATCTGAATCCGCCATAGTGCATCTCCTTCACACGGTCCGCCGCTTAACGTTGAAAATCCTGCTCGATCCTACAGTTACTGACCGGCTGCTTTGGGTCATAAGCAGCCGCTCAGTAGTTTAACAGTCGAACGGCTGCTTTCGGGTGTATAGCGGACGCTCGGAGGCTGCTTTTTCGTCGGCAACAATTTGAATGTCTGCTTTCACCTAAAGCGGCCGCTCAAACAGTGATTATTGGAGTTTCTGAATGTCTGCTTTCGGCCAAAAGCGGCCGTCAGCAGCACGTTGCTCGAGCGGACAAACATAACCTTCACGCCGTGAATAATTTTCTCGCCCGCACGGCACTCTAGATTAGCAGTGTTGGTTCTGTAGAATGGTCGGGGCAGCGAATAGGGAGGGTATTGCAATGATAAAAATCGGAACGATTATCTTTTCCCTGGCGATGGTTACCTGCCAGATGGCGAGCGCAGATACTCGGCATCCTCTTGACGCGCTGGACGCCGATGAAGTTATCAGAGCTGCAGCAATCTTGCGAGCAGGCGGTCACACTGACGATAAGACACCCATCCTGTCGCTAGTATTGGAAGCGCCCGATAAAAGCGAAGTACTCGCATGGAATACCGGCGACGAAGTACTGCGTCGGGCACGGGCTGTTGTCCGAAAAGACCGTG
>PVMK01114894.1_pt1 | contig 20920 bp, 27 predicted proteins | sample 1853481 | NCBI WGS metagenome assembly PVMK01 (sample SAMN08533507, study PRJNA380276) | Marine sediment metagenome, whole genome shotgun sequencing project.
ATTACAAAAGCACTTCATGGTCTATGCATTGCTTACTGGGGTGCAGACAACGGAAGGAGCCAGGAGCGGATTCTGGCAAACTACAGGAAGAAAATGCGTCCTGTTGACCCCGGCAATCGTAATGGTACTGGTGATCCTGATATGCCAGGCCTTGTTGATGCTCTGTCTTGTCCTTGCTGGACTATCGGCCAAATGGCTAATGCCATTACGGTTTTGCGCCGGCACATGAGTGCAATACTAGCTCGGACCTGAAATTGCGGTTTATGGAAGCTCAAAGTGGAGCCGTAGTGACGTTCCTGGTTAAGTCTAATTTTTGCTTTTACGTTGGTCCTGACATCAGCCTCGCTGTCCGATCGCTCGATGCGGATGTATGAGCAGGCCTGTCGCGATGGAATTCAGGCGCTTGTCGCCGAGGATTTCTACATTACAAACGCAGAGGGCGATTCATCTTAGTACGACATGGGCACTATGATCATCGATTGTTCGTGACATGCGAAATCGTGCGAAGGACTCTCTCAGTTCCAGCGCCTGATATCAGTTGGAATATGCTGAGAGAGTTCCTGGACACGACAGCAACCTTACATGAGAGCTAGAAAAATCAGTTACATAGATTGTTTTCTTGATTTAATGTATTGAAGTTTGTTAGGCTGAACCCCGATAGGTCTGTCAGGAAGACGGACCTTCAAGGGAGAAACATCAGAATATTGCGAGGCAAGGAGCTTCCAATGATTTTCTCCTGATCAGTACCGGCACAGGATTCGCGCCTCGTACTAACAACATCAGATAACAAGGAGGTTATCGATATGTACACGAATAGTTCAATTCTGCCCGCAGCTTTCGCTGCAAAGCCATTCAATTACAAATCAAAAGATTTCTGCTGCGCTGTGCACGGCGGCGGATCGGGCTGATTACGCGAATAAGGAGCCAGCCCTCCCTGGCTATGGTTCAGGCGCTTCGTTTTTCTCGCTATTGACGAAGCGAATTTGGCTCCTCCAGGTCCGCCATCTCACATTCCCTGTGCCGGCGGGCCTGCAGCGAGACATCCCGTACACCCTTCTTTCGGGATGTTTAAAGCCGGGAGTGCTGCTACTCCCGGCTTTTTTTATGTTTAGTCCGAGGATTGTCCGGATATCGCGGTTCTGGCTTGGCCAACGACGTTGCTGCAATTCACAAGCACCGACTTGGCGACCAGCCTGGCACCAGATTCCACTATATTCAGGCAATTTGCTGACCGGGTCTGTCCACATTCGATGAAGTGGTTCTGGTAAGCGGCGCGGCTGGCCCTTATTATTTACGGCATTCGTTACGGCATCTGGAGCAAATGAATTGAAACTGGCATCTCTGAAAACCGGCGGGCCGGGACGGCACGCTGATCGTGGTTAACCGGGCGTTGACTCAATATGTAGTGGCTGATGAAGTTGCGGCCACCATGCAACAGGCCATCGAAGACTGGTCAAATGCGGCCCCGCGCCTTAATGCCATTTCCGATGCACTGAATGCCGGCGAGTGTGATGACGCCAGTGCGCTGGACTGCAATGCGTTGGCTTCTCCCTTTCCGCGCGCCTATGAATTCGTCGATGGCAGCGCCTATTTGCCACATGTCGAACGGGTGCGCCGCGCCCGGGGTGCGGAAGTGCCCGAATCGTTTTACCAGGATCCCCTGATGTACCAGGCGACATCGGCCGGATTCCTGGGGCCGCGTGACCCGGTACCGGTTGTCAGCGAAGAATACGGAATCGATTTCGAAGCAGAAATCGTGGTGGTAACCGACGACGTGCCGATGGCTGTCAGCGCCGGACAGGCGGCCGGGCATATCCAGCTGCTTGGACTGATCAACGATGTCAGTCTCAGGAACCTGATTCCCGGGGAACTCGCAAAAGGTTTCGGATTCCTGCAGTCAAAACCACGGTCGGCCTTTTCTCCGGTCTTCGTGACACCGGATGAATTGGGTGATGCATGGCGGGACAGCGTTCTGCATCTGCCACTGCTTTCCTCGCTGAATGGCGAGCATTTCGGTGCGCCGCAAGCAGGTGTCGACATGCAGTTCAATTTCGCCCAGCTGGTGGCGCATGCAGCCAGGACACGGCCGCTGAGCGCCGGTACCATCGTGGGCTCGGGAACCATCGCGAATCAGGACGAAAGCCTGGGCGCATCCTGCCTGGCGGAGCGGCGCATGCTGGAGATTATTGCCAGCGGCAAGCCTGAAACGCCCTTCATGGCTTTTGGTGACAGGATTCGCATCGAGATGCTGGATGCAGAAGGACGTTCCATTTTCGGCGCGATTGAGCAGGTAATAGAAAGCTATGCCCGAGAGTAAAGCCACTGCGCCAGTTCTTTACAGTTATTGGCGCAGTTCCTCATCCTACCGGGTGAGGATAGCCCTGAACCTGAAAGGGATCGATTACGAACAGGCTCCGGTCCACCTGGTCAGGAATGGCGGTGAACAGAATCATCCAGCCTACCGGGAAATCAATCCCCTGGGCCTGGTGCCGGCGCTGGTGCACGACGGCCGGGTCATGGTCCAGTCCCTGGCAATCTGTGAATACCTTGAAGAAGCCTTCCCCCACGCCGCCGCTGTTGCCCCTCGGACAAACGGGGCAGGGCAAGGGTCAGGAGCATTGCCCAGAGCATTGCCAGTGAGATTCAACCCATGAACAACCTGGGTGTTATGCAGTACCTGAAAGAAGAAATGGGGCAGACAGAGGAAGCGGTCCGGAAGTGGTATGTCCATTGGGTGGACCGGGGTTTTTCTGCCATTGAAACCTGGTTGGGCAGCCCGGACACGGGCAGATTTTGTCATGGTGATGCGCCTGGCCTCGCAGACTGTTTCCTGGTGCCCCAGGTTTACAATGCGGAACGCTTCAACTGTGACCTTGAGCCATATCCCCCAAATCATGAGGATCACCTCATTATGCCGGGAATTGCCCGCGTTCCGGGCCGCCGCACCCGAAACCAGCCGGATACCGGAATTAATTAATTGGTTTTCAGGGGTAATTGATTTTTGGGGCTTACCTCGAACGCCCGCATGAGTCATAATTCCAAACCTGTTCATCCTTAATGTAATCCATCATGCAAAACCTTGTTTTTCTTTTGATCTTGTTGCTGCTTTCCGCTTGTGCGACGCCAAAACCATCGGCCGATGCATTCGCCAGTGCTGAAGAGGGCTTTAGAGGTCGCTGTCCAGGCGGGCGCCGAAGAGCATTCACCGGTGGAGTTGCGGTTTGCCCGGGAAAAGCTGGCCGAAGCGCACAAGGGGATGGAGTACAAGCAATTCGACAAAGCAATTTACCTGATCGATCAATCTGAAATTAATTCCGAGCTGGCCCTGGAGAAAACCAGGGCGGCAATCATCAGAGGAAAGGTGACGGACCTGGCGCGGGAGAACGAGATTCTCCGGGAAGATTTTGAATCCACTTACGGGGAGGATTTCAAATGAGACGGATGGTTGCAAACCTGGCGGTTTCCAGAATCCTGGCCCTTGCTGCAGTATGTCGCATTGCTTGCAGCTTGCGCCACGGCACCCAAAAAAGACCTCGCACTGGAGCAAGTGAAAGCCCAATTAAAGGAACTGCAAGCCGACGAGACACTGTCCGGCTATGCTCCGCTGGCGCTGGGTGAGGCCAAAAGGGCGTTGCGTCAGGCGGAGACTGCCAGCGGTGACAAAACCCTCCGCATCCACCTGATCTACATGGCTGATCGAAGGATCCAGATTGCACGGGCCAGCGCACAATACGAACAGATGGAAAAAGAGTTCGACCGGCTGGAAGATGAACGCAGTGCGATGCTGGTGCGCAGTAGTCAACTTGAAGCGAAGCGGGCCAGGCTGGAAGCTGAGCAGGCTAGAATGATGTCAGCGGCGCGGGCCGAAGACGCAAATCGGGCGAGGGAAGAAGCCCAACAGGCCATTTCCCGTGAAGAAAAGTCTGCGCGCAATGCGAACCAGGCACGCGAAGAAGCGGAGGCGGCCAAGGCGCTTGCCGTTTCCAGCGCAACGGCAGCTGAACTGTCGCGCAGGGAAGCCGATCTGGCAACGGAGCAAGCCGATTCACTTCGCCGCCAGTTGGAAAATCTGCAGTTGCGCCAGACCGAAAGCGGAGTAGTGGTAACGCTGGGCGATGTATTGTTCGAGACAGGCCAGTCGGGACTGAAGAAAGAAGCGCAGTCCAGCCTGGTCGAAGTTGTTGACTTGTTGCAAAGCCAGCCAGACCACAAAATTCGAATTGAGGGTCACACAGACTCCACCGGTGATGCGATGGCCAACCTCAAGCTTTCAGAACAGAGAGCCAATAAGGTAATGGATTCGCTGGTGGCGCTTGGCGTGGATCAGGCTCGCGTCACCGCCGCGGGAATGGGTGAGGACTTTCCCATTGCCAGTAATGATACTGAAGAAGGCCGCAGCCAGAACCGGCGTGTGGATGTGATCCTGCTGGATGATTGACCCGGTATCCTGAATATAGTGGCTCCGGCTGCAAAATGCTTTTGATTCCGACTGTTTGTTTTTTTGTCGGCGAATTTGCTTGCCGTGGTGGTTCAATTGCGCTAGATTTAGTCTAGTAATATGGTTTTTCCAATTCAAAATGGAGTTCGCGGATAATGGCGCTCGTGCCTCGTATCCGTTGTACGTCATATTCTGAACTCCAAATCCACTCGTTAGAAAATTACTTGAACTATTCCGCCTCAGCGCCAATCAATGTGGTTAGCTGCGGCATTTTGTCGTATTTACATGGATCAGATACGGAGGACTCCTATGTTTGAACACCGCCAGGAACAAATGGAAAGAATGAAGCAGGAAAATGAAAATTTTCTCAGAGTATTCAATCGTCATCAAGAACTGGACAAACGGGTCACAGCCGCTGAAGTCGGCACGGCCCCGATGGAAGACCTGGCTCTCAACCAACTCAAGAAAGAAAAGCTCTTTGCAAAAGACCAACTGGCGCGCATGATGGACACTGTCGTTTCCTGATCATTCGCACAAATAGATTTGCATAAATTAGACAATGGCGGCCGGGTTGACACCCGGTCGCTTCTTTTTAGCGATACCTCTGGCGGGCAAATACATATCGCTAATAATGCCGGCCGGATATCAATCAGTGAGCGGAGTGCCTTCTCGAATGGAAGTTTTCAATAATGTTCTTGACCTGATCGGAAACACACCCGTGGTGCGGATTAATCACCTGGATACGGGCCCCTGCGAGTTGCTGATCAAACTGGAAAGCCAGAATCCGGGCGCTTCGATCAAGGACCGCATTGGTTTGAAAATGATCGAGGACGCGGAACAGGCCGGGTTGATCAAGCCGGGTTCGACGCTGGTGGAAGGGACGGCCGGTAACACCGGCCTTGGCCTGGCCCTGGTCGCTGCGCAAAAGGGTTACCGTTTGGTGCTGGTGATTCCGGATAAAATGAGCAGCGAAAAGATATTCAACCTGAAGGCGATGGGAGCCGAAGTGATACTCACACGCTCAGACGTGGCCAAGGGGCATCCGGAGTATTACCAGGATCTGGCTAAACGGCTTGCAGAAGAGATGGATGATGCCTATTTCATTAACCAGTTTGGCAATCCATCCAATCCAAAAGCGCATGAAGAAGTGACCGGGCCGGAAATCTGGCGCCAGGTGGGCGGCAAACTGGACGCCATCGTTCTCGGCGTGGGTTCGAGTGGAACAGTGACCGGTCTATCCCGGTATTTTGCCCGCGTGGCGCCCGAACTGGAGCTGATCCTGGCCGATCCTGAAGGATCCATACTCGCGGAATACGTCAATGAAGGCACGTTGTCTGCCAAGAGCGCCTCCTGGATGGTGGAGGGGATTGGTGAAGATTTCCTGCCTACAATCAGTGATTTCACCCGCATAAATAAAGCCTATGCGATCAGTGACCGGGAAAGCTTCCTGACCGCCCGTGAATTGCTGGTCACCGAAGGAATACTGGCCGGGTCGTCAACCGGAACCTTGTTGGCGGCTGCGCTACGGTATTGCAGGGAGCAGACCGAAGCGAAGCGCGTGCTGACTTTTGCTTGCGATACCGGCAATCGCTATCTCTCGAAAATGTTCAATGATTTCTGGATGCGCGACCAGGGTTTCATTGAAACGGACAGTCACGGCGACCTGAGAGACCTGATTGCACGGCCTTACGCTTCCAGGGATACGGTAACGGTCGGTCCCGGGGAACCCCTGGCCAATGCATACAAGCGCATGAAACTTTACGATATCTCACAACTTCCGGTCATTGTGGATGATCAGATTGTCGGTATTCTTGACGAGTCTGACCTGTTGATGGCGATAGCCGAATCTTCCAGCCGTTTCGATGATCCCGTGAGCACGGCAATGGTTTCCGAATTGACCGAAATCGATGTGAAGGCGGCGGTGTCTGAGCTGATGCCGATTTTTGTCCGGGACTTTGTCGCCATTGTGAAAGACGGCTCAAAGTTCCTGGGTTTGATTACACGGGTGGATTTATTGAATTACCTGCGCAGGAAAGCAGACCGTTGAATAAAAAACACAAACTCTCCACCCGCGTGATCCATGCAGGGCAGAAACCTGACCCGTCAACCGGTGCAATAATGACGCCGATTTATGCGACCAGCACTTACGTGCAAAAAAGTCCGGGTGACCACCAGGGCTGGGAATATTCCCGCAGCCACAATCCGACCCGGGATGCTTATGAAAAATGCATCGCCGATCTGGAAGACGGGGATCCGTGGACTGGCTTTCGCCTCCGGAATGGCGGCTGCTTCCACCATCCTCGAGCTGCTGGACACAGGGGATCACGTGGTTGCCGGTGATGACCTTTACGGGGGCAGTTTCCGCTTGTTTCATGATGTTCGTGAACGGTCGGCCAATCTCCGCTTCACCTTCGCGCAAATCGAAGATCCGGACAAATTGCGCTCCGCAATCCAGCCCGATACACGGATGGTTTGGCTCGAGACGCCAACCAACCCGATGCTGAAAATTGCGGACATTGCCGCTACCGCTCAAATTGCCCATGAAAACGGCGCCCTGCTGGTGGTGGACAATACATTTGCCACACCCATGCTGCAGCAGCCGTTAGCGCTGGGTGCGGATATCGTGATGCACTCGGCGACGAAATACCTGAACGGGCATTCGGACATGGTCGGTGGTGTGGCCGTTATCCGCGATGATGAAGAACTGGCTGATCGACTGTGGTACCTGCTCAATTCTACCGGCGCAATACAGGGTCCGTTTGACAGTTTTCTCGCATTGAGAGGGCCTGAAAACCCTGGCGCTGAGGATGAAAGCCCATTGCGATAACTCCCTGGAGATCGCTCAATGGCTGCAACAGCATCCGCGGGTTCGCAATGTCATCTATCCCGGATTGGCAGACCATCCGCAGCATGAACTGGCCATGCGCCAGATGAACGGTCTGGGTGGCGGCATCATCAGCATAGAGATCAAGGGAGGCCTGGGAAAATGCCCGCCGCATGCTGGAACGATGTGAGTTGTTCGCGCTGGCCGAAAGCCTCGGTGGGGTGGAAAGCCTGATCAACCACCCCGCGATCATGACCCATGCCTCGCTGCCGCCCTGAGCAGCGAGAGCGCATTGGCATCAGTGATACGCTGATCCGCCTCTCAGTCGGCATAGAAGATGTTGGCGACTTGATTGCCGAACTGGATTACGCGTTGGCTGTGTAAGAGTTCGCTTGCGGACGAGTGTAAGAGGTCCCCTGGGGTCGAAAGGCTCTGGAAAAATCGTCCGCAAGCGAACTCTTACACGACTCTCGCCGGCGTGGGTTCTCCCGGTGTATCGGTGCGATGAATGCCTTCCGGGAGCGTTTCACGCTTGCTGACTTCTTCGTGGTCTTCGTAGTGAATACGCTCCATCAGGTAGCACAAGCAGTCCTGTTGAATTACCCTGGCGGTCCAGGGTCAGCATGGAAGGCATGATTGCCCTTACGGTTTCCACCTGGCCACGACCGAAACTGAAATAGCTGTCCGTTATGTCCCGGCCCGAATTATCCGTCGCGATCAGGGGTTTTCTCGTGCCGTTCTTGAGGTCACCGAAGGATGTGCCGGCCGGGTAGTTCGCAGAAGTTGAACTTGTCCAGATCTTCACGCAGGGCCAGGTCAACCGGTACCCGGCCAAACCCAAAAAGTACATCGTTGGGAATTTTTACGGTGGCCACCATGTGATATAGATGGACCGCCTCAGCATCAACCGGGGCGGTGGAGATGTCATCCATATGCAGACAGGTTTCCAGGAAAGCCATACTGTGGTCCGTGCCGTGTATTTCGCCCGCCTGGCCACATTCCAGCGTCACTGCAGGGCAGTACCTTGAAAAAGCATGCGAAAGTGTTCCTGCCGGCCTGGTGAAATAAACGACCTTGTTTGAAAACAGTGACGCCAGGCGCAGAAACTCCGACCGGATGCGGTTTACGGCCGCATAATGTGGATTCAAGCCGGTGTTGTTGTGAATGTCGATGCAGGCCAGAGGTTGACGTTGCAGGATCCGGTCGTGAATGTGCTGGAACAATTGTGCATACTGACTGTCCACCGTATTGCCGCCGGGCCAGCAACGGTTGTAATCCGGCTGCTCATCCAGGTGCCTCAGGCGGTGCCTGGCAGCCTGGATATTGCCGATCAGGATCAACATTGAACGAGGCAGATCATCGTGCGGGTAATGGCTTTTTAACAGTCTCCTGATCGCTTCCCAGCCCGTGACTTCGTTGCCGTGCTGCAACACCGAAACGAACAGCGGACGCTCGACCCGGCCCTTCAGGTGAATCAGCGTGGGACCCTCTCAGTTGCTGGTACAGAGCGGACGCTGGACGCTCCAGCAGTCCATCCGGCATATGATCCAGTTCTAGAAGGTTCGGGGTGGTGCTCATTTGGTCCAAAAAGTGGCAAAATAGGCGGTCAAGATACAGTCAATCTGTGTTTGAAGAAAGCGTAAAACAATAACCGGGGAAATAACATGTCGAAATGGGATGATCTCCCATGAGTGAACTGAAGATCGAAGCCTGCTCCTTGAGCAGGAATTTTGGCAGTATAGTGGCGGTAGACCGCCTGAGTTTTGAAGTCGGGCTCCGGAGAAGTCCTGGGATTTCTCGGCCCCAATGGCGCCGGAAAGTCCACGACGATGAAAATGCTGACGGGATTCCTTACGCCGAGTTCGGGAACCGCGACCATCAACGGTCACGACATCATCAATGACTCGCTGGCAGCGCGGCGGATCATGGGCTACCTGCCGGAAGGCGCGCCCAGCTACGGTGAAATGACGGTCAGGGAGTTTTCTCGAATTCATCGCCAGGGCCAGGGGGTTCAAGGGTCGCGAAGTCCGTCAGAAAGCCGCTGCCGCCATCGATCGCCTGAACCTGGACCGGGTGCCGGAGCAGCCGATCGAAACGCTGTCCAAGGGGTTCAAACGCCGGGTTGGCCTGGCGCAGGCGACTCTCCATGATCCGCAGGTGTTGATCCTGGATGAGCCTACCGATGGCCTGGATCCCAATCAGAAGCATGAGGTCAGGCGCCTGATCCGGGAAATGTCCAGCGAAAAAATCATCGTGATTTCCACCCACATGCTGGAGGAGGTACACGCGCTGTGTAACCGTGCAATGATCATTGCCGATGGCAGGCTGTTGGCAGACGATACACCGGCGGGCCTGATTGCCCGTTCGCGCTACCACAATGCCGTGACGCTGGTGGTAGAGGACCCCGAGCGCGCGGCGAGTATTCTGAGCGAGATACCCCAGGCTCGTAAAGTTGAGTTGAAGGAAGGGGAATTGACGGTGTTTCCTGCCGAGGGCGCCCGCCTCTTTGAGCTTATTTCGGATACCGTGAAGGAGCATGGCTGGTCGGTAAGCGAACTGCGCCTTGAAGCCGGCAGGTTGGATGAGGTGTTTCGCCAGGTGACGCAGGGAGTAAACGGAAAATGACCACCACGGGAAACTCGGGCATGAGTTCGGTTATCACTGTCATGAGGAGAGAATTGTACGGCTATTTTTCAACACCGGTGGCCTGGGTATTTATCGTGATTTTTCTTGTGATGTCCGGTGTTTTCACTTTTTATATCGGTTCTTTTTACGAACGGGGAATGGCTGACCTGGCGCCGTTCTTCCAGTTCCACCCCTGGCTCTACCTGTTCCTGGTGCCGGCGATCGCGATGCGTCTGTGGGCGGAGGAAAAGCGTTCAGGGACCATTGAACTGTTGTTGACGCTGCCTCTGACCACGGGCCAGGTTGTGCTCGGTAAGTTCCTGGCAGCGTGGCTGTTTCTCGGGCTGGCGCTTGCGCTGACTTTTCCCGTTTGGCTGACGGTGAATTACCTGGGGAATCCGGATAACGGAATCATTGTTGCAGGTTACATCGGCAGTTGGCTGATGGCGGGCGGCTTCCTCGCCATAGGTTCCTGCATGTCAGCTGTGACACGCAACCAGGTCGTGGCCTTCATTCTGAGTATCGTGGTCTGCTTCGGTTTTCTGCTGAGCGGCCTGCCCATGGTCATGAACGTGTTTACCGAATGGGCGCCACAGGCCTTGCTGGATGTGATTGCAGATTTCAGTTTCCTGGCCCATTTTGCGGCCATTTCAAAAGGAGTGATCGATCTGCGAGACCTGGTTTATTTCAGCCTGGTAATTGCTTTCTGGCTGCTGGCCAACACGATCGTGCTCGAAATCAATAAAGCGGATTGAGGATTCAGAAATGCAGAAGAAATTCATTTATTCGCTGGGCTCCCTGGTACTGCTGTTGATTCTTTTTGTCGCCATCAGCATGCTTTCGGGCAGTCTGCTCAAGGGCATGCGGGTCGACCTGACCCAGAACGGGCTGTATACGCTCAGTGACGGCAGTCGCAATATCCTCAGGGAACTGCAGGAACCGGTTAACCTGTATCTGTTCTTTTCCGGCGAAACCAGTCGTGGCCTGCCGCAAATTCGCAGTTATGCCCGGCGCGTTGACGAAATGCTGGAAGAATTCGAAAACCAGGCCGCGGGCAAGCTGATCGTTCACCGCGTTGACCCGGAGCCTTTTTCAGAAGAAGAGGACCAGGCTGCCGCCTTCGGTTTGCAGGCCGTACCGGTGGGTGCAGGCAATGAAACGCTTTACCTGGGCATCGCCGGAACCAATTCGCTGGATGATGTCCAGGTCATGCCTTTCCTGCAGCCGTCCAAGGAAAAATTCCTGGAGTACGACCTGGCCAGGATGATCTCTTCCCTGGGTAGCCCGGAAAAAATGACCATTGGCTTTCTCAGCACGCTGCAGATGGAAGCAGGCTTCGATCCGGCCACCCAGGGCATGCGGGAAGCCTGGGTTGTGTATGAGCAACTGGGCCAGTTGTTTGACATTGAAACCATCGACCCGGGTGCTGATTCACTGCCTGGCAATATTGACTTGTTAATGCTGGTTCATCCCAAGGACCTGTCTGAGCCGATGCTGTACCAGCTTGACCAGTTCGTGCTTGGCGGGGGACGCCTGATTGTTTTCCTCGATCCGTTCGCCGAGTCTGATCGCGGCAACCCCAATGATCCGATGGCCATGATGCAGGCCGGCAGCACCTCGAATCTTGGTCCCTTGCTGGACAGCTGGGGCGTGAGTTTTGATCCTGGCCGCGTGATCGGCGATCTCCAGTACGGCGTGGGAACCAGCCAGTCGCGGCACATCGGCATTCTCTCGGTGCCTGCCGATGGCCTCAACGGTGAAGATGTTGTCAGTGCTGATCTGCAGGCGGTGAATTTTTCGTCTGCTGGCTGGCTGGCTCCCATCGAGGGCGCCAGCACCCGTTTCGAAACACTGGTGCAAAGCAGTGAAAATGCCGCCCCGCTGGATGTTTCCCGCCTCAGGTTCCTGACCGATCCGGCTGAGTTGATGAAGGGGTTCAACCCCACCGGTGATCGTTATACCCTGGCGGCCCGGCTTACCGGGCCCGCCGGGTCGGCGTTCGACCCTCCTGACGGGGATGCGCAGTCCGCCAGCCATCGGGCAGAGTCTGACGGGCCCGGGATCACCGTGATGCTGTTTGCTGACACGGACCTGTTGACCGATCGCCTGTGGGTGCAGAAGCAGCCCTTCCTGGGCCAGAACCTGGTGTCTGCTTTTGCGGACAACGGCACGCTGGTGGTCAATGCGGTGGACAATATGGTGGGTAACCGGGACCTGATAGGCATACGCACGCGATTGAGTTCCAGCAGACCCTTTGACCGGGTAAGTGAATTGCAGGTTGAGGCAGAGCGCAGCTATCTCGCCACCGAAGAGCGCTTGCAGCAGGAACTGGCCGATACGGAACGCAAGCTGACCGAGTTACAGGTGGCAAAAGACGAAAGCGAATTGCTCGTGCTCAGTGATGAACAACAAGCTGAAATCGATCGGTTCATGGATCGAAAGCTGGAGATACGCAAGGAACTCAGACAGGTTCAGCATGATTTGCAACGTGACATAGACCGGCTCGGCACCAGGCTCAAATTGATCAATATCGCGTTGATACCGGTTTTGGTCATGATTGCCGCCCTGCTTTACGTTTTGCAACGGCGCCGGCGGCAAAACGCCCAGCCGGTCAATGTGGGTGCAGCCAGATGAGCAAAAAACACTTTTCTACCTTGTTGCTGGTGACCGCGGTGGTTGCGGTACTGGTCTTGTTAATGCCCGGAAAAACGGCGAAAGAAAGCGCATTCCAAAAACACCGCCTGCTGCCGGGGCCGGCTACGCTGGTCAACGACATTGATTATGTACGTTTGACCGGCGCAGGCGGCGTGACCATCGCCACGTTGAACCGGCGTGGCGGAAAGTGGCTGGTGGCGGAATCTTCGGATTACCGGGCCGATTGGACGGTGCTCAGGCAACTCTTGTCTGATCTTGCAGCCGCGGAGGTAATCGAGGGGAAAACATCAAATCCGGAGCTCTACACGCGTCTTGGTGTGGAAGATGTGGACGGACCGGATGCAGTAGGCGTGTTGATTGAATTTGCTGAAGAAACCAGCTTGCCTTCACTGATTGTTGGCAACAAGGCGCAGGGAAGGGAAGGGCAGTACGTGCGGCTGAGTGGCAGCGAGCAAAGTGTGCTGATCGACCGTGAGTTGACTGTTCCCGGTGATATGCAGCAGTGGCTGGACCGGGAAATCATCGATATCCAGGAAGGTGAACTTGTTGAGATATCCGTCATCCACCCGGACGGAGAACAGATCCTTCTGCGCAAGGTTTCCGCCGATGATACGGATTTCAACTTGCAGGGGATTGCCGAGGGCAGAGAGGTCAAATCCAACTGGACAGTCAACTCCATCGGTGGGGGCCTGGCTTCTCTTCGTCTGGATGCGGTGGTTCCTGCAAGCGATATTGACTGGTCGGATGCGGTGAAGATCAGAGTATTGACGGCTGACGGTCTGCAGGTCTCAGCAAAACTGGTTTCCTGGCAGGAGCATTACTGGGTCAGCCTCAGCGCAAGCGTGTACAAGCCGGTCAGTTCCGGCCAACTTGATGAATCCGGGATAGAAAACCAGGCGCCACCGGAGCCCAGCGAACGGGTGAACCGGATCGCTGATCGCGTGAGCGGCTGGGCCTACAGGATTCCGCAGCACAATGCCGATGTATTGACAAAGCGGATGGACGACCTGCTCATACCGCTGGAAACCGACTGATGAACAGCCGTCGCGGCATCGCATTGCTTGCCGCCCTGTCCGGTCTTTTGGCCGTCATCCTGGCTGCTGCCGGCTCACATATTCTTTCGGAGGAAGGGGCTGGAGTACAAAAGCTTTGGGCCACTGCGCTCCAAATGCATATGTTTCATACTATCGCGTTACTGGGTATCGCCGCTTTGATCCAGCCTGGCTCACACCGGCTGATGCCCTGGAGCGGAATTGTGATGATGCTTGGCGTTCTGCTTTTTTCCGGCAGCTTGTACTTGCGGGCAGGCGGGTTCATTGCAGTGCCCGGCCTGGTGACTCCACTTGGAGGACTGTTGTTAATGGCCGGTTGGCTGGTGCTTGTTTTAAGCCTGATCAGGACAAACCGGTTCTAGTTTGGTTCTGTGGCAGCGATGATAAATATGGCCCTGTTGAATGAAGCGGACGAAATACTGCAAAGCGTTCAGCGAAGGCAGCCATGAGCCGCCTTCGTTATAACAGGAAAGTAGCCGTTGAGCACTTGCGCAGCAAGTGTGACTCTCTGCGCCCATTCATTGATGACTGTGGTGGGCTGGGCCTGAAAGTGCGCCGTGAAAGCGACCTTTTTAACGCGCTTGCGCGTGCCATTGTCTATCAGCAGCTTTCCGGCAAGGCTGCGGCAACCATTCATGGCCGTTTCAGCACCTTGTTCAATGACGCCTTGCCCGAAGCCACCCAGGCCAGGCGTTTGTCGATGGAGCAGCTTCGCGGCGTGGGGCTTTCCCGCAACAAGAGCCTGGCCATCCAGGACCTGGCGGAAAAATCATTGGGTGGCAGCCTGGCAAACGGGCGCCAAATGGCTCGAATGGATGACGCTCAGGTCATCGAGAATCTGTGCCAGGTACGAGGCATTGGTCCGTGGACAGCGCAAATGCTGCTGATTTTCAACCTGGGCCGCCCCGATGTAATGCCATCCACCGATCTGGGCGTGCAGAAAGGTGTGCAGGCCGTCTATCGCATGCGTAAGCTGCCGGAACCGGAGCAACTGATGCGGAAAACCCGTCACCTGGCGCCCTATCGATCAGCAGCAAGCTGGTATTTCTGGCGGGCGGCGGATACGGCCTTGTTGTCTTGAAAAACGCCGGCAAAGGGCGCATCTTGAAGCCAGAATAAAAGCGTATCGGCCGCAAGCGACCTCTTACAGAGGTCCCAACGACTGAGTAATCAGGAATTTGCTCTTTATGAACTTACTGGATCATTTTGTACTGCAACACATTCAGGTGTCTTTACTCAAGGCTGAACTCGTGCAGGTCAGTAAGGATGCCGGAACCCAGGAAGCCAAGGTGGAGCTAAACCTGACGCCCAGGCTGATGAAAGCCGACAGCGGTGACAATCTTCCTGCCTACCAGGTCAGCGCCAGGCTGAACTGCAAAGGAGGATCAAAGGATGGCTCCGGACCGATGTTCAATGCAAAAGTTGGATTCGAGGCCATTTACCAGCAGGTCGAAGGCGATCCGGTGGATGTTGCAGAATTCACCAGCAACCATGCCAGCCTGACTCGCCAGTTGTATCCATTACTCCAGCAGGAATTGCGCATCTTGCTCGTGCGTCTCGGACTGGAGCAAATTCACTTGCCCTTCGACCTGGCAGCCCGGATCGGCCAAACCGAAGATCAGACCGTCCAGGTATCCGGTTTAGTACACTAACCCTGCCAGGCCCAGTGCCATGGTTCATAAACCACTCCGTGCGGGTTGTCGCGGGGAAAAGACAAGCTGAATCCGAAACCGGGAGCATGTTCGCACAGCCACTCAAAAGCCGGGCTGTGCTCGAACTCTTCTTCAAGTACCGCGTAACCCGGTGTCGTGATATCCAGGGCCCTGCCGCTGTGGTGCTCGCTGTAACCGGGCGCAGCTGAAGCTTCAAGTATTTTATTTATATTCATACCCTTATCAAGCTTTCTTCGTAAAATACCTGACTGATATTCAACCGAGCGAAAAGCAGATACAGGCTGTAGCTCCACGCCTTGTTTGCTTGCTTCATTTTTCATTGCCAACCAGGCATCGGCAGCTTCGGGCAGCATCTCCTGCCCGCGCTCATAGATGTCATTTCCAATCGATTTCAGTTTGCCGGCTTCCGGTTGCAGGGGCAGCTTGTGAATTCGCCCATAGTCTGGCGGAATCCCAAAGCTCGACAGCAAATCTGAGATCAGGTTTGAATACCGGTCAATGTCAGCTTCGCAAGCAAGCCGTACTCTGATTTTGTTGTTCAACGCTATTAATCCCAAATAATGATCAATCTGAAGTCTTCTGACAATGGCCCAATTAACGCTGCACACATATCACGCATTTTAGCCCGCAAAAAGTACGTTTTATCCCTCGCGGATTCATTCGAATTTTGCTTGTAACAGTACTGTCACAATAGCCGCCTATCATGAATTTATGAACGCTGTCCCACCTGTCAGCGCCGTCGCAGGCCCGGTGCGTTCGGCACGATTTCATCAATGGCGGTCCCGCAAGGACCGTGCCGTTCGCTGGTTGGTTACCATTGGCGGAGTGGGCCGTGATATCTGCTGTCGTGCTGATTTTCTTTTACCTGCTTTATGTAGTGTTCCCGCTTTTTCTTCCAGCCAGCACAAAATTTGAGCATATCACGGACAATCCCCGTTGGCAGGCGGATAAACCGGTGTACTTGTCAGTAGAAGAGCAATTGGAAGTGGGGTTGCGTGTTGCCAGTTCGGGAGAGGTGGAATTTTTCTCGGTTTCTGACGGGGCCAGCTTGCAAATGCATCGACTTCCGCTTGATGCGCAAACCCGCATGACGGTTGCTGGCGAGGCGGTTGAGTTCAACGGTCTGGTTGCCGTTGCGAGCGATAGTGGACGTGTGCTGGTTTTCAAACACAGCTACCAAACCCGATTCGAGGGTGGAGTGGAAACCCGGCAGGTGGTCCCAGAGCTTTCATTCCCCTACGGGGAACAGCCACTGCTCGTTATGCCCGGTACCCATATATCGGCCATTGCCCTTTCTGACAGCGATTCAGATCTGGTGCTGGCCGCTGCGGGAGTTGACGGCCAGGTCAGGGTTGAGATTTTTTCGAAAACGGAAAATTTCCTGACGGGTGAAATCACTCTGGAGAAGAATTCTGTCGAAACGATGGTGAGTTTTAAAACCACTGCTGCCGCAATCAGTGGAAATCACCGATGGCTGTACCTCGGTGATGAGCAGGGAAATCTCCACCGCCTGCAACTGGATACGCTTGAATCACTTCAGAGTATCCGCCTGGGTGATTCTGCCATTACCACGATGAGCATGTTGTTGGGTGGAATATCGGTACTCGCAGGTGATGCCGGCGGTTCAATCAGCCAGCTATTCCCTGTTCGGAATCAGGAAAATGAATATCGCCTGGAATTGATTCGCCGCTTCGATAAACAGTCTGCCCCGATTGTGCAGATACTGCCTGAACAACGCCGCAAGGGCTTTGTGGCGCTGGACGCACAAAGTGGCCTGGGTATTTATCACAGCACGGCCAACCGCCTGGTCCATTTTCAGACGCTGGAAGCCCGGCAACCACCAAGCCTGGCGCTCTCGCCACGCGCCAACGGCCTGTTGATCGAAGGGGGAAAAGGCAGCCTGGGGTATGCTGGTGATCGAAAATGAGCACCCCGAAATTTCATTTTCGTCCCTGTGGCGGAAAGTCTGGTACGAAAACTACGAACAGCCCGAATACGTGTGGCAGTCATCTGCTTCCACCAATGAATTTGAGCCCAAGTTCAGCTTGACTCCGTTGGTGTTCGGCACGCTCAAAGCTGCGCTTTACGCGATGTTGTTCGCCATTCCTCTGGCCCTGATGGGAGCAGCTTATACGGCTTATTTCATGTCACCCGCCTTACGCAAGTGGGTCAAGCCCAGCATTGAGATCATGGCTGCGCTGCCGACCGTGATCCTGGGTTTCATGGCAGGCCTTTGGTTCGCACCCTATGTGGAGGAGAACCTGGCTGGAATTTTCATGATTCTGCTGGTGCTGCCGGTCGGTCTTCTGATCTTTGCCTGGCTGTGGCACCAGTACAATGGACGACTGAAAACATGGATACCGGAAGGGATGGGAGCCTGTCTTGCAACTGCCCATGCTGGTCGTCCTGGGCATGCTTGCCATGTGGCTGGCTGATCCCATTCAGGCCATGTTCTTCGGCGGTGATTTTCGCACCTGGCTAAGCCACGAGGCCGGAATCTCCTACGACCAGCGAAATGCACTGGTGGTGGGCTGCGCCATGGGTTTCGCGGTCATTCCGACCATATTCTCCATCGCCGAGGACGCTATTTTCGGCGTTCCGGAGTCGCTGTCAAACGGCTCGCTCGCGTTGGGCGCCACCCCCTGGCAGTCGCTGCTGCGGGTTGTTCTGCCGACTGCCAGTCCGGGTATTTTTTCGGGGCTGATGATAGGCCTGGGGCGTGCAGTGGGTGAAACCATGATCGTGCTGATGGCAACCGGCAACACACCCATAATGGACTGGAATCTGTTCGAGGGCATGCGCACCCTGGCAGCCAATATCGCAGTGGAAATGCCGGAGGCCGAAGTGAACGGTTCACACTACCGGATTCTGTTTGTGGCGGCGCTGGTTCTGTTCCTGTTCACGTTTGTCGTCAATACCGGCGCTGAAGTGATTCGTCAGCGTCTGCGTGACAAATACAGTTCCCTTTGAAGTGGAAAGATGAGGCGGCAGGGGACAATGAGAGCAGCAATTGAAGTGACAGGAACTGTGACTACAGGAAATGTGGGCACAGGAAACATGAGCGTGGGAAAGTGGGTGAAATCCGGCGCTCCCTGGGTCTGGCTCAATGCGGCGGCCGTTAGCGTGAGCCTGCTCCTGGTCATCGGTTTACTCACTTTGATCGCTGCCCGGGGTATGGGGCATTTCTGGCCTGCAGCAGTTTATGAGGTGGTTTACGAGGACCACCAGGGGCAACGAACCCGCCTGGCGGGGCAAATCACCCAACGTGAACAAGTTACAGCGGAGCGCTTACTTGAATCCGGCATCCCGGTCGCGGAGGGAGTTGAAACCGTTGAACGAATCCTGTTGAAAACCGGCAACCGTGAACTTGGCGGTGGAGATTTTCGCTGGATTCTGGAGCCCGGAATCCTCCAGCAAACCAGGCCGCTCAGTTTCGCAGTGCTCGAACGTGAAGAATGGGGAACGTTTTTTGGCCGCGTCATCGGACTGAAGCAGGATGGCCAGTTACTGGAAAGCAGGGATGTCTGGGCCGATTTCCAGCTTATGCTCGAACGTGCTGCGGATCTGAGAGAGCAGGTAAGGAACCTGGAGAAGGGCGAGATTGGTGCGGTGAACTATCGCATTGAAAAACTTCGGCTGCGCGAACGAAGACTGCAGCTTGATGGCGTGACCGAAACAGCACCTTACGATGAATTGAATCGCCGCAGGGAAGGGTTCCAGGCTGAATATCTTCACCTGGCAGAACAGCTCACGGGGCTGAGCGAGGCGATAAACCGCGATACCGTAATGATGCAGACCAGTGATGGTACGGAGATCGAGTTGCCGTTATATACCGTCATTGACGCCTGGCAGCCCAACTCGATGAGTGGTCTGGAGCGCCTGGGACACTACTTTCGCAAAGTATGGGCTTTCATCACGGATGACCCGCGGGAGGCCAATACCGAAGGAGGAATTTACCCCGCCATATTCGGCACCATCCTGATGGTGCTGTTGATGACGGTTGTGGTGGCACCCTTTGGTGTTATTGCGGGGGTCTACCTCAGGGAATACGCCCGGCAGGGGCTGCTCACCAGGATCATCCGGATTGCCGTGAACAACCTGGCGGGTGTGCCCTCCATCGTCTACGGTGTTTTCGGCCTGGGTTTTTTTGTGTACACGCTGGGCGGCAACATCGACCGGCTGTTTTTTGAAGAGGCACTGCCCTGCTCCAACCTTTGGTACCGGTGGCTTGTTCTGGGCTGCCCTTACCATGGCCTTGCTGACTTTACCGGTGGTGATTGTCTCGACGGAGGAAGGGGCTGGCCAGGATTCCACGCACGATTCGCGAAGGCAGCCTGGCCCTGGGGGCTACCCAGTGGGAAACGCTGTGGCGCACTGTCATCCCCATGGCAAGCCCCGGGATCATGACAGGGCTGATCCTTGCAGTGGCCCGTGCCGCCGGCGAGGTGGCGCCTTTGATGCTGGTTGGCGTGGTCAAACTCGCACCGTCATTGCCGCTGGATGGCAATTTTCCATTCTTCCATCCCGAACGGAAGTTCATGCACCTGGGATTTCATATATACGATGTGGGTTTCCAGAGCCCGAATGTGGAAGCAGCGCGGCCGCTGGTTTATGCCACTGCGCTGTTGCTGATCATAGTGATCCTGCTGCTCAACATGGTGGCGATACATATCCGCAACAGCTTGAGTGAGAAATACAGAGGATTGTGAACATGACACAAACCAAAGCTTTGCAAATTGACGAACAGCGGGCCCTGGCGCCGTCTGTTTCGGTGATCGGTGAAGATCCGGTCTCGATCAAAGTGGAAGATCTGAATCTTTTCTATGACGGTGTGCAGGCGTTGAAAGACATCAAGCTCGACATCGCCAAAAAGCAGGTTACCGCATTTATCGGACCCAGCGGCTGCGGCAAGTCCACGCTGTTGCGCTGTTTTAACCGGATGAACGACCTGATCGACGGTTGCAATACTCAGGGCCGTATCCTGATGAACGGGCAGGACATACTGGCGAAAGATATCGATGTCGCGGAACTCAGGCGCCAGGTGGGCATGGTGTTCCAGAAGCCCAACCCTTTTCCCAAATCCATTTACGAGAAACGTCGCCTATGGCCTTCGTATCCAGGGAGTGAACAAACGCCGGGATCCTGGATGAAACCGTTGAGTGGGCGCTCAAAGCATCGGCTTTGTGGGGCGAGGTCAAGGACCGGCTGAATGAGTCTGCATTCGGGACTTTCCGGTGGGTCAGCAGCAACGGCTGGTGATTGCCCGGGCAATTGCGGTTCAGCCACAGGTTATCCTGCTGGATGAACCGTGTTCGGCACTGGACCCGATCTCGACCCTGAAGGTGGAAGAGCTGATCAATGAATTGAAAGAGCAATACACGATCATCATTGTCACCCATAATATGCAGCAGGCGGCCCGTGTTTCGGACAAGACTGCTTTCATGTATCTCGGTGAGTTGATCGAATACGGTGAAACCGACCAGGTGTTCACCAATCCGGCGGTCAAGCGAACCGAGGACTATATTACTGGCCGTTACGGTTGATGCAGTGATGAAAGGAAATCGACAGGCGCGGGATCTGATATGGATAAACTGAATTTAGGACAACACATTTCCAGGCAGTTCAACGAGGACCTCGAAGAGGTCCGCAGCAA
>PVMK01124071.1_pt1 | contig 20918 bp, 16 predicted proteins | sample 1853481 | NCBI WGS metagenome assembly PVMK01 (sample SAMN08533507, study PRJNA380276) | Marine sediment metagenome, whole genome shotgun sequencing project.
GCAGGGATTCGAAAGAGTGATGGATCACGGAGCAGATTGAAAAATCTGCGTTTTGCGCAACTTTCCCCGGGCAACCATGGTATCCAGGAGCAAAGCTGGCCGCGACTATCGACACAATATTGTATTTAGTCCGATCGGCCGAAAATCCGGTCGATCGTGTATTCCTTAATTTCACGTGCGTGGGTAAAGATAATGAGCTCGGCAATCAGGCCCAGCGCGATGAGCTGGACCCCGAGCACTACAAACAGCGAACTGAGCAATAATGCTGGACGATCAGCCAAGGCCACCCCTGAGAAAAGCCGTTGAGATATAATATAGATTAGTACCAGGAAGCCGATGGCAAAAATCGTGCTGCCGATTAGCCCGAAGAACCTCAATGGCTTTTTGGTGAATTTTACGAGGAAAAACACGGTCAGTATGTCGAGGATTCTTCGCAGGTATGTTCCGGATCGATAGAACGTCGGAGCAGAATCGATATTCGATTGGGGGACTTTCACCTCCTTGACGCGAAATCCCCTTCGTTCCGCCAGGAGGGGTATGAAACGATGTTGGTCACCATAGACTGGAATTTCGTCTGCAATCTCTTTTTTGAATGCGCGAACACCGCAACCGAGGTCTTGAAATGAACATCCTGCAATGAAATTCAATATGCCGTGAAATGTGATGGTCTGCGCGCGCTTGAGTTTTGAATCATGTCTTGGCCACCGCCTGGCAATCACCATGTCGTGCTTACCGACATTCTCGATGATCTCTGGGATCGCTGTGGCGTCAATCTGATGATATGCGGGAAGCGTTAAAAGGATGTCGCCTGTGGCGTGCTCGAATCCGGCTGAAAGCGTTGTAGCTTCACCAAACGGTTGCGTCAACTGGATTACAGTTATGTAATCATGCTTAGTCTGCAATTCCTGCAAACCCGAAAGGAAATCTGGGAACGGCCCGTCTAACACGAAAATGAACTCGTAATTTTTGCCGGTGCTCCTGAGCGCTTTATCGTATTCCGAAAACAAACCTTGTAGCTCGTCACAACGTTCGCTGACGGAAACGATAGCGGAAATGTCCACTTTATGTTTTGTCATAGCCAGATCTAGTGTGCTTAGGTTGCTGTATCGTCCGGGGAGCCAGTACCCATGGTCCGCGTCGCCGTCAAAAATGCAAAGGTGTGGTTGCTGCGCTCGGCCGTCTTTACGATAAGTTCTCCAAGAGCGCCCCCTAGCAGCAGGAAGCACGCCAACGCGCCAAACAGAATGCTCATGCTCGACGTAATGATTAAAGATCCGCCGCTACCGAAAAGCAGTTCAGCGAATACCGCGGCGAGGAGTAAGACACTTATTATGATGAACGGCAAAGCCAAAATTCCGGACCAAAGCATCGGGCGTGAGCTGAACGAAATGATCGTTTTGATCGTCAGGAGGTCCAGCAAGACTTTGTAGGTTCTGGATAACCCGTACTTCGACGAGCCATACTTTCGGGCGCGGTGATTTACCTTGATTTCCGAGATGCGGGCGCCGGTTATGGACGCCATGGCCGGAATGAACCGGTGCATATCTGAGTACAGGGGGACTTTCTGAATGACGCTGGATCGATAGGCTTTCAGGGAGCAACCATTGTCTTTAATCGGTACGCCGGTCACTTTACCGATTATCCAATTGGCAATCATAGAAGGTATTTTGCGAGTGATTAGCTTGTCCTGGCGATTGTATCGCCAGCCGGCAACGATATCGAAGCCATCGCTAATTCTGTCGATCAGTCTCGGAATATCTGCAGGATCATTTTGTAAGTCGCCGTCCATGGTGACGATTATTTTTCCCGCTGCATGGTCGATTCCTGCCGCCATTGCCGGAGTTTGTCCAAAATTGCGTCGAAGCTTTATCAGTTTGAGCCGCGGATCTGATGCCGAGAGTTCAATGATGATATCGCAAGTCCGGTCACTACTGCCGTCATCGACAAAAATAACTTCATAGTCAAAGTCCGTTTGATTCATCGCTGCTCTAATTGCCGCATCAAGCGGGCGAACGCTTTCCTCTTCGTTGTAAAGAGGAACAACGATCGATAGTAGCGGTGTGTTCGGCATTTTCAGATTAGCGCATCAGGACTATCAGGCGATTCGAATGACTTATCCGAGTTCACAGTATAGTATGCCTTAGTCGCTGTTTAAACGCCCCCGGTGTTTGTTTGGCATGGTCATATTTTCGTAAAATATCGCTCGAAAGTTCTGCGCAGGGAATATGATTCATAGTGCTGCTTCATGACTTGTTACTGCAGGGCGCGCGGCGTTTCCCCAATGATCCGGCGTTGCTATTTAAGCAGGAATCAATTTCGTATTCGACCTTAGGGTCTACGGTTTCATCCGTTGCCAGCGGTTTGCTGAACATAGGCCTGGCGCGCGGCGGGCGCGTCGGAGTATACCTGCCAAAGCGCCCGGAAACAGTGGCCGGGATATTTGGCATAACGCTGGCGGGTGGCGTATTTGTTCCTATCAATCCGCTTCTTAAAGATGACCAGGTGGGTCATATACTTCGAGATTGTGATGTCCAGATTCTGATCACGTCAGAAGACCGGATTGCTCAGTTGCGGGGCTCATTGGCGGAAAGTTCAGCTTTGCGGACGGTCGTCGTAGCGCGTGCGAGCGACGAGTCGGCCCTGGGGGTTGAAGATGCGCGAATGATTTCCTGGGAATCTTTGCTCGATGAACATCCGAAGAAGGAGTTTCATCGGACGATTGACGAGGATTTAGCCGCGATTTTCTATACCTCGGGCAGTACCGGCAAACCGAAGGGGGTGATGCTTTCTCATCGCAACATGGTGGCTGGTGCACAGAGTGTTGCACAATATCTCGATAATCGTTCGACAGATCGATTCCTGGCAGTCCTGCCGTTTAGCTTTGATTATGGCTTTAGTCAACTCTCGACTGCGTTCTTGGTCGGGGCAAGTGTTGCATTGATTGACTACCTGTTCCCGCGGGATGTCGTAAGCGCCGTCGACAAGTTCGCGATAACGGGCCTCGCGGGCGTACCGCCGCTTTGGAATCAGCTCGCCAGGCTCGAATGGCCCGATGGGGTCAAAAACACGCTCAGGTATATAACCAATTCTGGCGGCGCTATGCCCCGAACCACGTTGGATGAGCTAAGGGCAAGTTTGCCGAGTACAAAGTTCTATTTAATGTATGGTTTAACGGAAGCATTCCGTTCGACATATTTGCCACCTGAAGACATCGACCAGCGACCCGATTCGATTGGTAAGGCCATCCCGAATGCCGAAGTCGTCGTATTGCGCGAGGACGGCACGCAGTGCGATGCCGGAGAGCCGGGTGAACTCGTTCATCGTGGTGTAATGGTCAGTTTGGGCTACTGGAATGATCCGGTAAAGACCGCAGAGCGATTTCGGGTGTTGCCGCCGCAAGATCCAGGTATGGTGCATCGGGAAATCGCTGTGTGGTCGGGCGATACCGTCATGCGAGACGCTGATGGGTATCTGTATTTCGTCGGGCGTCGCGACGAAATGATCAAGACATCCGGCTATCGCGTCAGCCCGGCTGAGATCGAGGAAGTTGTGTATGCGACTGGCTTGGTTACTGAAGCCATCGCCATTGCGGCATCGCATCCAGCGTTGGGCCAGGGCATTGTATTAATTTTTGTTCCGGCGGCAGATACGGGGGATGTGGCTGCCACCGCTGATGAGTTGCTGAACCACTGTCGGGAACGGTTGCCAAATTACATGGTGCCAGGACATATTGAGGGGCGAAAGAGTATACCCAGAAATCCGAATGGAAAGATTGATCGCGCGATGATTCACAGAGAATTTGCCTCGGTGTTCGAGAGTGCCGAAACATGAGTAGCGGATCGGTCCGAGGTCATGCTCGCCTCAGGGATATTCAGGTGGTCGATGATTGCCTGATTTTTGGTGGCCGGCCTTTGGTTGATGTCGTGGAAGATGTCGGTGGGACGCCTTTTTACGCCTACGACAGAGAGGCCATGTCCGATCGAGTGAAGACGCTAAGACGCGCACTTCCACCGTCCATTCATCTTCATTACGCGATGAAGGCGAATCCCATGCCGGCAGTTGTCGAGCACATGATTCACCTTGTCGATGGGCTTGATGTGGCATCGGGTGGTGAGCTCGAGGTCGCAATCGGGCAGGGAGTCAGTCCGGAGCTGGTCAGCTTTGCCGGTCCTGGAAAGTCAGATCGGGAGCTCGCATATGCCGTGGAAAGTCGCATCGTTATCAACGTTGAATCCGACAGCGAATTGACACGCGTCGCGAATTTATCTGAAGAGGCAGGTTCGCGTACGAAGGTTGCAATCCGCGTAAATCCCGATTTCGAATTAAAATCGTCCGGCATGAAGATGAGTGGCGGGCCAAAGCCGTTCGGTATCGATGCGGAGAAGGTTCCAGACGTCCTGACTCGATTAAAGAAGCTGGATCTTGAGTTTCGTGGATTCCATATATTTAGTGGTTCTCAGAATTTGCGGCCGGAGGCTATTTGTGAGGCGCAAACGAAGACAGCAGAGCTGGCGATTCGCCTGAGCGAACACGCTCCCTCGCCAGTCAAGTCACTCAATATGGGCGGTGGGTTTGGCATCCCTTATTTTGCCGGAGATGAGTCGCTGGAGCTGAATTCGATCGCCGATAACTTGAGCGCCCTGGTGCCCCGCCTGCAGGGAGCCATGCCCGATGTGGAAATTATTCTCGAGTTGGGGCGCTATCTCGTAGGCGAGGCTGGAATTTACGTCTGCCGGGTGATCGATAGAAAGGTATCACGTGGGCAGGTTTTTCTGGTCACGGACGGCGGGCTGCACCATCATTTGGCTGCTTCGGGGAACTTCGGTCAAGTGATCAGAAAAAACTACCCGGTTGTTGTCGGCAACAAGGTCAGGGGCGAGCAGCGTGAAATCGCGTCCGTCGTCGGACCGCTTTGTACGCCGCTTGATCTGCTCGCAGACCGGATGGAATTGGCCGTCGCCGACGCCGGCGACCTGATCGTGGTGTTTCAGTCGGGCGCCTATGGGCTGACTGCTAGTCCCACGGCTTTTCTCAGTCACCCTCCGCCGAAGGAAATACTAATCTGACTGACCGTGTCGATTTAGAGGTGGGTCGCAGCGTTGTCGGAGAGGGTTCTGTACGATCTTCGTATGGTTTCTGACCAGATATATGTCAACAGGCTGGGAATGAAATGTGCGGCATTCATGGGTTTTGAGTCTTGACGGGTCGTCGATGCCTGGCGGTGCGCTTCATCAGCGTATGGGTGACGAAACCCGGCATCGCGGTCCGGACGATGATGGAAGTTACGTCGGCAAAGGCGTATTGCTGGGCATGCGCCGATTATCCGTCATTGATGTCGAAGGCGGACAGCAACCTATCGCGAATGAAGACCAGTCGGTCTGGGCCGTTTGTAATGGTGAGATCTATAATTTTCGCGAACTTCGAGCGCAGCTTGAACAGCGCGGGCATTTATTTAAAACGCGCAGTGATTCGGAAGTCATCGTTCACCTGTATGAAGATTACGGCCAGCAGTTCGTAGAATATCTCGACGGAATGTTTGGCTTTGCGTTGTGGGATGTGAAGCGGGAATGCTTGTTGGTCGGGCGCGACCGACTTGGAATCAAGCCCCTCTATTATTTGATCGATGATTCCCGTCTGATCTTCGCGTCCGAGGCCAAGGCGATTTTGCGCGCTCCCGGAGTGAAGCCGGAAGTCGATCCGAATGCACTGAGCGAATACCTGAGCCTGGGTTATGTGCCCGGACCGCTCTCGATGTTTCGTGGTATCAGGAAGCTGCCGCCAGCTTCTCTAATGACGTGCAAATCCGGACGTTGCGATATTCATATCTACTGGCGCCCCTCGACAGATGTAGATCACGATTTGCAGGAGGCGGATTGGGCTCGATTGGTGCTGGATCAATTGGAGAAGTCGGTCGTTTCGCAAATGGTCAGCGACGTGCCACTAGGTGCCTTTCTGAGTGGCGGAATCGATTCGAGCGCGGTCGTCGCGTTGATGGCCAGGAACAGTGATCAAAAAGTAAAAACATATTCGATCGGATTCGGTGATTCGAGTGGTGGCGGGTATTACAACGAATTGCCATTTGCAAAATTGATCGCCGAGAAGTTCGATACTGATCACCAGGAGATTCTGGTTCAACCGGATGTTGCGACGCTGCTTCCCAAGCTGATCTGGCATATGGACGAGCCGGTGGCTGATGCGGCTTTCGTAACAACATATCTGGTTTCTGAGTTCGCGAAAAAGAGCGTTACAGTTATCCTCTCGGGCGTTGGCGGGGACGAGCTTTTTGGGGGGTATCGGCGCTATCTCGGAGGGTACTACGGTCGGCAGTATGCCCGGCTGCCGCTTTGGTTCAGGCGCTCCGTTCTTTCGCCCATTGCCCGCAGACTGCCCAGTGACAGGCATTCTCCCCTGATGAATTTTTCCCGTTATGCGCGAAGTTTTATCCTGTCCAATGAGCTTTCTTTTGAGGATCGGTATCGAAGTTACATTCAGGTATTTGGCCGGCGGGAGAGAGAGGCATTGCTGCATGCCACGATGGACGGCGCCGACGATGCGATCACCCGGGCCTTTGGCCGGGCTCAGGGCGATTCTCTGAGCCGCCTCACCGGGGTCGATATGGCGACCCAGTTGCCGGATGATCTTTTGATGCTAACGGACAAGATGAGTATGGCTACATCGCTCGAGTGCCGTGTTCCGTTTCTCGATCATCAGCTCGTTGAGTTGGCAAGCCGCATGCCGGAGCATGTGAAGATTCGGGGAAGGGAGCTCAAGCATATTCTGAAGGTCGCGCTGGCTGGAGTACTGCCACGTCAGATACTCTATCGAAGCAAGAGAGGATTTGGTGCCCCGATGGGGGCCTGGTTCAAAGGTGAATTGGCCACGGTGCTGAAATCCTTTCTTTCCAGGGAGGTGATCGAAGGCCGTGGGCTTTTTGAATGGGAGGCCGTTTCGGAGACGATGCGTCTTCATGAGTCCAATCGGGCCGATCATACGGATCACCTGATGGCTTTGCTCAACTTCGAAATCTGGGCCCGAATTTTTCTTGATGGTGAGTCACCGTCAGATTTATCGGACCAAATTCGTGCCGAGGCTGGCAGATGAACGTCTTGTTTATATGCCACCGATTTCCGTATCCACCAAAGCGCGGCGGCAAAATTCGGCCGTTCAATGTGATTAAGCATCTTTACCAGCATGGCCACGCGGTGACGGTGGCATCACTTGTGCGATCCCGTGAAGAGCAGGTGGAGGGTGGCGGGATACGAGACTATTGTAAGGAATATATGTCCGAGCGCGTCAGTGGGCCGGTCGCTCTGGCAAGAATGCTGGTCAGGCTTCCGGGTCGTACTCCGTCGAGCATGGGTTACTTTTACTCGCCGCGGTTGGCCAGACGGATCACTGCGAAACTGGAGAGCACGCAGTTCGATTTGATTTATGTTCACTGTTCTTCAGTCGCACAATATGTGGCTCACGTAGCGGGTATACCGAAAGTATTGGACATTGGAGATGTGGATTCGCAGAAATGGCTGAGCTATGCGAATAATCGAAAATTCCCGATGTCCATGGGTTATCGACTTGAAGGCTTGAAACTGGAACGTGCGGAACGAATGCTCGCGCGGCAATTTGACCTGTGTACCTGTACGACGAAGGCGGAGTTGGAGACCTTGGATGGCTTTGAGACAGGTGCCTCGACGGGTTGGTTTCCGAATGGCGTTGATGCGGATTATTTTGCGCCAGGTACCGAGCCCTGTGAACCGGACACGATAAGTTTCGTGGGGCGGATGGACTACTATCCAAATCAACAAGCGATGATTAACTTTTGTACTGATGTGCTCCCGGCCATTCGTGCCCGTCGGCCCGGTATTCAGTTGCAGATCGTTGGAGCGAATCCATCACGGACGATTTTGCAGTTGGGCCGCATGCCAGCAGTCTCTGTGACCGGGTCCGTGCCCGACGTGCGCCCTTACGTCAGGCGATCCGTATTAACAGTGGCGCCGCTGTCGATAGCGCGAGGAACACAAAATAAGATACTTGAATCTATGGCGATGGGCGTACCCGTTGTCGCCAGTCGTGAGGCCGCTGGCGGCGTCGATGCGGTACCCGGGGACCATCTGTTAACCGCATCGTCTGCAAGTGAATATGTCGACAATATACTGCGGCTATTAGAGAACCCGGCGGAGCGTGCGCGTTTGGCAGGCGCCGGCAGAGAGCGTGTCCTGTCGAACCACGACTGGCAGCGTTCGATGGAGCGACTGGATCTCTTGCTAAAAGCATGCATTAGTAGAGTGGCTGGCAAGGATACGGATGCGGCGAGTCGGGCGCCAGACTCTTAAATAGCCGTGGCGACAATTTTATATCGTCCAAAGTCCCTCTCCATATGACTGAAATGCGTTTTTTAACGGATCATAAGGTGCTTCTATGCCACCGTTGATCGTCCACATAATCTTCCGTTTAGATATTGGGGGGCTGGAGAATGGCCTCGTTAATCTGATCAATAATATTGATGAAAATCGATACCGGCACGCGATTATTTGTCAGAAAAGTTCGTCCAGCTTTCGGGACAGGCTAAACCGGGATGACGTGAGCTTGCATGTACTGGATAAGAAAGATGGAATCGATATCGGGATGTATCATCGGACCTGGAAACTCATCAGAGAGTTGGCGCCCGATATCGTGCACACGCGTAATCTCAGTACATTGGACCTGGTTTTCCCCGTGGCGCTCGCAAGTCGCGCGAAACGAGTGCATGGAGAGCATGGATGGGATGTGGGTGACCTGCATGGGGATAGCTGGAAGTACCGATTGCTTCGTCGATCCTGTTCACCCCTTGTCTACAGGTACATCGCCGTATCGGATCACCTCAAACAGTGGCTGTGCCATAGTATCGGCATTCCTGATCACAAGATTAAGCGAATTTGCAATGGAGTGGATACTCGCAGATTTACACCGAGAGAGGTGGAAAGGCCCCGGCTGCGGCAAGATGATTTTTTGCAGGAGGGGACTATTGTAGTCGGCTCTGTGGGCCGGCTTGCAGCGGTCAAGGACCAACTTAGCCTGGTCAAGGCTTTCTCGTCACTTGTCCGGACGGTTGACGACGGGCGCCGGCGTTTCAGGTTGCTGCTGGTGGGCGATGGTCCTATGCGGGAAGAACTACAGGCTGCTCTGGCGCGGCATGAGATTGAGTCAATCAGCTGGCTGCCCGGAGGCCGTGATGACATCGATAAACTCATGAAATATATGGATATTTTTGTCCTGCCATCGTTGAACGAAGGAATCTCCAATACCATTCTGGAGGCTATGGCAAGCGGATTGCCTGTCATAGCGACTGACGTTGGTGGTAATCCAGAACTCGTTTCGCATGATCAAACCGGCTTTCTTGTGCCTGCAAACGACCCGGATGCGCTGGTTCCATTCTTGAAGAGGTATGCTGATGATTCAGCGTTACGGCGTCATCACGGGCGGCAGAGTCGTCTCCGAGCAGAGCAGGAGTTTAGTATTGATAGAATGGTTAAAGGTTACCTGGATGTTTACGATGAAGCGTTGCGAGCTTCATCTGCAGGTCGCTAGCTAGGATGTGCGGTATCGCGGGAATATTTGACCTGAATGGCCGGGGCGAGATCAATCGTTCATTGCTGGAGCGTATGAATGACAGCCTGAAGCATCGCGGACCTGACGGCTTTGGCTATCATATTGAGCCTGGTCTGGGTCTTGGCCACAGACGACTATCGATCATCGATCTTGCGGGGGGTCAGCAACCCTTGTTCAATGAAGACGATACCGTTGCCGTAACCTACAACGGAGAAATCTATAATTTTCGTTCCCTGACGGAGGAATTGCTATCACGCGGACATCAGTTTCGTACCCGGTGTGACACTGAGGTGATCGTCCATGCCTGGGAAGAGTGGGGTGAGAATTGTGTCGATCATTTCAATGGGATGTTTGCCTTCGCCATTTGGGATCGAAATCGTCAACAGTTATTCCTCGCAAGGGACCGGCTGGGCATCAAGCCGCTCCACTATGGCATTACCCCGGACAATCGACTGCTATTTGCGTCGGAGCTCAAGGGGTTGGTGGCTCACCCGGATCTGAAGAGGGAGATTTGCCCGCTCGCCGTGGAGGAGTACTTCACATTTGGCTACGTACCCGACCCCAAAACGATCTTGACGACCGCATTCAAGCTCGCGCCTGGCCACACTCTCCTGATTCGTCGCGGCGAACCCATGCCAGCGCCCCGTCAGTATTGGGATGTCGTGTTCAATCAGGGTGAGTCGGTTGCCGATAAGGAGATACAGGCTGAGTTGATCGCCCGATTGACGGAAAGCGTTCGAATGCGTTTAGTTTCGGAAGTGCCGCTCGGTGCGTTCCTGTCAGGGGGGGTTGACTCCAGTGCAATCGTCGCGTTGATGGCCGAGATCTCGAATGAGGCGATCAATACATGCTCGATCTCGTTCGGTGATCCGGCGTTCAACGAGGCGCGATTTGCGGCCAAGGTATCCGACCAATATCGAACGCGGCACCGCGTCGAGCAGGTTGACGCCGATGATTTCAGTCTCATCGACAGGCTCGTTGACTTATACGATGAGCCGTATGCCGATGCCTCCGCTATCCCGACCTACCGGGTATGTCAATTGGCACGCGAGAACGTCACTGTCGCGCTGTCAGGAGATGGCGGCGATGAGAATTTCGCGGGCTATCGCCGCTACCGGTGGCATGCGCACGAGGAAGTTGTACGCTCGATGTTGCCGCTATCTGTGCGGCGCAATGTGTTCGGAGTTCTTGGCGCTCTTTATCCGAAATTGGATTGGGCTCCAAAAGTGTTGCGGGCCAAATCAACTTTTCAGGCAATTGCGCGCGACAGCGTGGAGGCTTACCTTCACAGCGTTTCCATCTTGACCCCTGACGTCAAGAGCAGACTTTTCAGCAAGTCTTTTGGAAACTCGCTGGCAGGCTATAGTGCACGGGAAGTTTTCCGGAGACATGCAGATCGGGCTCAGACTGATGATCCCTTGTCGTTGGTTCAGTATCTCGATTTCAAAACGTACTTACCGGGTGACATCTTGACAAAGGTTGATCGCGCAAGCATGGCACACAGCCTGGAAGTCAGGGTGCCTTTACTCGATCATGAATTCGTAACATGGGTTGCCGGGCTTGCTCCTGACCTGAAGCTAAGGGGCAGGGAGGGTAAATACGTATTCAAGAAATCTTTGGAATCTAAACTTTCAAGCGATATTCTTTATCGCGAGAAGATGGGGTTTGCTGTGCCTTTAAACACCTGGTTCAGGGGGCCGTTGAAGCACCGAATAAGAGACACGTTACTCGGTGAACGCCTTCGCGCGACCGGGATATTTGACCAGCAATATCTTCAGCGCATGCTTGCGCAAAATGAGTCCGGTGTCAGGCAGTTCAGCACGCCGATCTGGTCGTTGCTCATGTTCGAAGGTTTTCTGCGGCGAACGATGGGCTGTTGATGTCGAATTGCCATCTCTTATAGGTCAGTAAACTTCTCCCTTCTTTATGAATATGATTTCGACCACCGGATCGGCCATCGTCAAAAAGGTGGGTGGTTTTCTGTCTGGCCGAGGCAACGCCAAATTGACGGTGCTTCTCTATCATCGAGTGTTGCCCAGGCCCGACCCGTTGCGCCCGACTGAGCCAGATGTTGACTCATTTGCCTGGCGAATGAGAACCCTGTCCAGATTTTTCAATGTCTTTCCGCTGGGCACCGCTACCAGAATGATGCGTGAAGGCAGATTGCCAGAGCGGGCTGTCAGCATTACGTTCGATGATGGATACGCCGACAATGTTTCTTTGGCCTTGCCGATTCTTCTGCGATTCGGGTTGTCAGCGACATTCTTTGTCGCAAGCGGATTCCTGAATGGCGGAAGAATGTGGAATGACACCGTCATTGAATCACTACGTTTAACCCGCGATGATGGTGTTGACCTGACCGGATTAGGTTTGGGCGTCTACGGCATCGATTCGCCGGTGGACCGATGTAGGGCAATTGCAGAGATCATTCGGCAAATCAAGTATTTGTCACCGACGGAGCGTGTCAAGGTGGCAGATGGAGTCATGAGAAAAGCCGGTGTCAGATTGCCAGATGATTTGATGATGCGTTCAACTGATTTACGGTCGTTGGTCGAAGCCGGTATGGAAATTGGCGGACATACGATTTCACATCCGATACTCGCTGAAGTCGATGCGCAAATTGCCAGGGCAGAGATCTTCAAGGGCAAGGAGATGCTCGAGGGTATCATCGACCGATCAATTACTGTGTTCGCATATCCGAACGGTACGCCGAATACAGATTACCGGGAAAGGGACGTTCGGCTGGTCGAGGAGTCCGGATTTGATGCTGCTGTCACGACTTCGTGGGGCGTTGCCAGCAATGCCGTCGATCGGTTTCAATTGCCGCGATTTACGCCATGGGACGACACCCCTGAACGGTTCGTATTGCGATTGTTTCATAACTATATGCGAACGCGGCCGGAATTATGTTAGGCGAGATTGGCGGTAGGCCTGGATGCTCAATATAATCCGATGTTCCTTGCTTCCTTTAGTCTTCTGGAATTTCTTCATACGTGTCTGGCTTAGTTGGTTGGTTAGGGTTGAACCCGGACGCGAATCCGCGCGATGCGATCGAGAGCATGGTGTCCGGATCGAACGGCGAAGAAGGGCGTCGAGCTAAAATTGGGACTGGGCCAGATTGGGCAATTGCCGCATACGGACGCTCATCTGACGCATCTTTTCACGGCTCGGGTATCGCCGCGGCGGTGTGCGGTACGCCGCGTGTGACGGACAGTAAGCTGGCACAGCTGGTGCAAGATGTCGGTGCCCCCCAGGCGTTCGCGGACGCATTCAGGAACTCCGGGTCCGCATTCCTGAGTCAGTTGCGCGGCGCCTTCGGAATCGCGATCTCCTTGCATGATGAACGCCGGCTGTTGCTGGCGGTTGATCGTATGGCTACTCAGGATCTCTATTTCGCCCCGGTCAATACGGGCGTGATATTCGCGTCGTCGCTGCCTGGCCTGGTGCGAGGCCCCGAGCTGACCCCGAAAGTTGATATTCAAAGCATATTTAATTACTTGTATTTTCATGTAATTCCGGGGCCGGCGACGATCTACGAGAAAGTATTCCGAGTGCAACCCGGGGAGTGCATCGAATTCAGCGAAGGTAACTTCAGTGGGTCATTGTATTGGGCCATGAATTTCACCCGCGAAAAAGAGCGATCCTCAGTGGCGGCGCTCAAAGACGAATTCAGGTCTTTGCTGGAAACGAGTGTGCGGAACGAAATGACCGAGGCTGGCTCGATCGGCTGTTTTCTGAGCGGCGGTACCGATAGCTCCACTATCGCAGGAATGGTCGGCCGTGTTACCGGTGCTCCACCCGAAACTTACTCCATCGGATTCGCCGAGCAAGGTTATGACGAGATGGAGTATGCCCGACTGGCCTCCCGGCATTTTGGAACCAGGCACCACGAATATTATGTTACGCCAGCTGATGTTTTCGACCTGGTCCCCCGAGTCGCAAACGCGTTCGGTCAACCGTTCGGCAACTCGTCAGCCGTTCCGGGATACTACTGTGCTGCGATGGCAAAATCAGATGGTATCGATAAACTGCTGGCAGGCGATGGTGGAGATGAGCTTTTCGGTGGGAACGAGCGATATTCGAAGCAGATCGTTTTTTCATACTACGACAATATTCCCGCGGCGCTTCGGACCCGGTTAATTGAGCCGGTGTTGCGCTGTGTGCCTATGGGTGATCAGATACTTCCTGTCAGAAAAGCACGCCGCTACATAGAGCAGGCGAAAATGCCGATGCCCGATCGATTGGAATCATATAACCACTTCATTCGCATGGGCTACGATGAAATTCTCGAGCCCGAATTCTTGTTCGCGATTGATTCAGAAGTTCCGCACAGCCTGCTCGCAGAGCGCTACCACGGGGCTAAAGCAGAGATGATGCTAAACAAAATGTTGTCGCTGGACCTGAAATTTACGCTGGCCGACAACGATTTGCCTAAAGTGAGCCGAATGTGTGAGTTAGCTGGTATTGAAGTTGGCTATCCGCTTTTGTCCGATGAACTGGTTGAGTTTTCGGCACGACTTCCCGTCGATGGGAAAGTCAGGAATCTGCAGTTGCGATATTTTTTCAAGGAAGCATTGCGCGGGTTTCTCCCGGACGAGATCATTAAAAAGAAAAAACATGGTTTTGGCCTGCCGATCGGCAATTGGCTGGTGTCTGATTCTCGCCTGAATGGCCTCTGCCTTGAGTTACTGGATGGTTTCAAGCAGCGAGGAATCGTGCGAGGAGCTTTCATCGATCGGTTGACCAGGCAGCTTGTGGACGAGCCTGGTTATTATGGCACTTTAGCCTGGCTATTCATGATCCTGGAATATTGGCTCCAGGATCAGAAACAAATTGATATAACTCTGGGATATTAGCTTTGGCTGTCTGAGCGGCGGAGAGGCCAATCGAAATCGTAATTCTATCGGACGGGATGATCGGACATGACTGAAATGGATCAAGGCAGTGACGACGCGATTAGGGGTGCTGTGTGCGAAGTGCTTGCAAATGCCTTGCAACTGGGTGAGCGCGCAGGACAGTTTGATTTGAGCACCCCTTTACTGGGCAGCATTGCAGAGTTGGATTCGATCGCAGTAGTTACCGTCTTAACGATGCTCGAGGAATACTATGGCTTCCTTGTCGAGGATGATGAGATAACGGCGGATACATTTGAAACACTGGGCAGCCTCGTCCGCTTTGTCCGCGAGAAGCTCGGTACGTGACTACTCGTTCGCCCTCGCCGTCACCAGAATTGTCATTTCTACCCGGCTCCGCAGGTTCTAATTTTTCGATTTACTATCCTCCCTTTGATGAGGTCACCCGAAAGCCCGCAGTCCTGTTTGTCCCGCCATTTGCGGAAGAAATGAATAAGTCGAGGCGTCAGGTTTCCTTGCAGGCGAGAGATTTTGCAGCAAGGGGGTTTCCTGTTTTGACGCCAGATCTCTACGGTACAGGCGAGAGTGAGGGGGATTTCCACGACGCGCGATGGCGGATTTGGCGGGACGATCTGGTTGGCGCGGCCAACTGGATTCGAGAGCGTCATGACGTCAAAATTATTTTGTGGGGATTGCGTTTGGGCGGCCTTATGGCGTTTGATCTCCTGGCGCCGCTGGGCGAGGCAGTGTCGCGCATTTTGCTTTGGCAGCCGGTCATCAGTGGTCAAGTTCACATGACGCAATTTATTCGACTTCGAGCGGCCGCAGAAATGCTGGGTGGTCATGACAGCGCATCGACCAGTGAAATACGGGCGGAACTTGCGCGCGGCAACTCCGTGGAAATCGCAGGTTATACGTTGCATCCGGAACTCGCAGCTGAAATCGAATCTCTGGCAGTCACTAACTTCCTGAGTGAATCCTTGCCCTGTATCGACTGGTTCGAAATGGGCGGCTTAAGCGGTGCTTTGCCTCCGGCATCAAAAACCTGTGCTGACAAGCTTCGGGGAGCGGGAGCCTTGGTTCGGGTCGAGACCATAGAAGGTGACCCGTTCTGGACAACAACCGAAATCGCTGTATCAGAACGGTTAATCGAAAAGACCAGCGATTCACTCGCAGGCGCGACGATGTGAAGGTATTCGAGGAGCCCGCACTGTTCGATTGCAACGGCCACCGTCTGGTCGGAATGCTGCATCGACCCAGTGAGGGCATTGAACGAGGAGTGCTTCTTATCGTAGGTGGGCCTCAGTACCGAGTTGGCAGCCACCGACAGTTTCTGCTTCTCGCCCGTCACCTTGCAACATCAGGGATTCCGGTTTTTCGGTTCGATTATCGTGGAATGGGGGATAGTGAGGGCCCGCAGATTTCGTTTGAAGAATGCCAGGATGACATCGATGCGGCGCTGACGGAGTTTTTTTCGCGCGTGCCGGATATGCGTGACGCCATAGTCTGGGGCTTGTGTGATGCGGCCTCGGCGGCTGCGATGTATGGTAATCGAGACCCGCGCATCACTGGCATGGTCCTGGTAAACCCCTGGGTTCGGACTGATGAATCTGTTGCTCAGACCTATCTTCGCCATTACTACCGAGCGAAGTTTCGCGACCCATCTTTCTGGAAAGAACTGGTGACGGGTCGTGTCGACTTTTCCGGTGCGGTCGGGGGTCTATGGAACAGTGTGGGCAGTGCGTTCAGGGCCCGCTTCGGGAAGCGGGCCTCCGGGTTACCGGCGGTTGATGAATCGCGAGAGGCGGAGCCGTTCAAGAGTCGCATGATCGAGGGGCTAACTCGATTTTCAGGCCGAATTCTCTTCGTTATCAGCGGGCAAGATCTTACCGCGGCGGAGTTTATGGATACAGTTGCCAGGTCGAAGCGCTGGTCAGCACTATTAGAGGCGCCGAATGTCCGGATGGTCGATTTCCCTGAGGCGAATCATACTTTTTCAAGGCGGGAGTGGCGAGATAAAGTGGCGACTCTGACAACCGAGTGGGTGCTGTCGGAATGAAGCGAGTGCTGATGGTGGCGTATCACTATCCCCCGGTAGGCGTGAGTAGCGGTATTCAGCGTACATTAAAGTTTTCGCAGCATTTGCGAGAGTTTGACTGGCAGCCATCTGTACTGACCGTCAATCCAAGAGCCTATGCGAGCACCAGTGACGATCAACTGGGTGAGGTTCCCGAAGGGGTCGACGTCAGGCGCGCATTCGGGCTGGATGCGGCCAGACATCTCGCGGTCGCCGGGCGATATCCTCGGATTCTGTGCCTGCCGGACCGTTGGTCGAGTTGGTGGTTTGACGGCGTGCGGACGGGCATGTCACTGATACGCAAGTACAGGCCGGACGTTATTTGGTCTACATATCCTATTGCAACAGCACACCTGATTGGGCTGACCCTTCAGCGGTTGAGCGGGCTACCCTGGGTCGCGGACTGCCGGGATTCGATGACCGAGGAAAACTATCCAGCTGATCGAACGACGCGAAAGGCATACCAGTGGATAGAGCGCAAGGTTGTTAGTCGAGCCGATCGGGTTGTTTTTACGACGCCCGGGGCACGGAATATGTACGCAAATCGATACCCGGCTGAAGTCGAATCGAAATGGGCGATTATCCCGAACGGTTTCGACGAGGAAAATTTTTGTATGGCCGAAGAATTTATTGACGAGAGTTCTTCACCCGGCACATTGACTCTTGTTCACAGTGGCGTTTTGTATCCGCTGGAGCGCGACCCTACTGCCTTTTTTGATGCGATCGCAGAACTCAAGCATGAAGGCAAAATTTCGGCGGAAGGACTGCAAATCAGGCTTCGTGCAACGGGTCATGATGATCTGTATCGTCCAATGATTGAGCATCGAAAGATTTCCGATGTGGTGAAGTTAGAGCCGCGGCTGATATATCGAGATGCTTTGGCGGAGATGTTGACGGCGGACGGCTTATTGATCTTCCAGGCATCCAATTGCAATCACCAGATTCCTGCCAAGCTTTACGAGTATTTCCGGGCTATGCGGCCTATCTTTGCGCTCACAGACCCCCGCGGAGATACGGCCGGGGCCATGAAGACGATCGGCATCGATTCCATCGCGCGCATAGAGGATATGCGGCATATCAAAACGGAATTACTCAGTTTTCTGGACCTGATACACCAGGGGCGAGCTCCGGTTCCTCGTAAATCGGATGTGGCTTCATTCTCCCGGCACGCGCGTGCCGGGGATCTGGCAGGACTGATGGACAGTGTGGTCGAGCAACCGCAGTGAACGGATGATTGATGCAGTCCTTTTGCTACGGTATGACGTTTCGGCTGTGATCAGGTATTCGATGCAATGAGAATTCTGACCTTCAGCTCGCTATATCCAAATAGCGCACAACCTGGCCTGGGGTTGTTTGTCGAGGAGCGATTACGTCAGATGTTAAACACTGGAGCGATTGAGGCCGACGTGGTGGCGCCAGTGCCCTGGATTCCGTTCAGAAGTTCCGCTTTTCGCCGATATGCTGAGGCGGCCAGTGTGCCCAAGACTGAAATACGCCACGGAATTTCGGTACGCCACCCAAGGTACCCGTTGATACCCCTGGTGGGTATGTCTGCGACGCCGAAACTCATGGCCTATGCGATGAAGCCGACATTACAAGCGCTGATTTCTAGTGGCCGGGATTTCGACCTCATTGACGCACACTTTTTTTATCCTGATGGTGCAGCGGCAGTATTGCTGGCCCGTTGGTTTTCTAAGCCCGTCGTCATAACGGCCCGTGGTTCCGACATCAATGTTATCGCGAAACATCGATCGCGCGGCAGGACGATTTTGCGTTCGGCATTGGCGGCTGATGGCATTATCAGCGTCAGCGCGGCACTGCGAGATGAAATGGAAAGATTAGGCGTTCCGGCTGCCAAAATTCGTGTCTTGCGTAACGGAGTCGATTTGAACCGGTTCCGGCCGGACGGCAGGAACGAGGCGCGTCGCGATCTTGGTCTGGAGGGTAGCACTCTGCTAATCGTCGGACACTTGCGGCCGACCAAAGGTCATGAACGTGTATTGCAGGCCATGACCAAATTGCCGGATTTTAATCTGTTAATTGTCGGGGACGGACCGCTTCGGCGATCTATCGAGGTGATGTCGCAGACTCTCAGCATCGGGGACCGGGTGCGATTCTGTGGGCAAATGTCCCAGGACGAGCTTATACGCTATTACACGGCGGCTGACGCTCTGATACTGGCTTCCGACCGCGAAGGCATGCCTAACGTGGTCCTCGAGGCATTAGCGTGCGGAACCCCGGTTGTTGCGACGCCCGTCGGAGGGGTTCCTGAAGTGCTAACTGAATCGGTGGCCGGCGTGGTGGCGGATGACTTTTCTGCAGATGCGCTGGTTGTCGCGGTAAACCGATTGTTCCGCCAGTACCCGGACAGGATGGCAACGCGAAAGTACGCGATGAATCATTCCTGGAAAGGAACTACGGAAGGTCAGTTGGACTTATTCGGCGAAATTCTGATGCGCCGGCAGACCGGGTAAATGACATCGGGTTGCATCGGTAAATCACAATTATTTTCGGCGAAGCAGACTATTTGCCACTGACAAAATAAAATGCTTGATCGCTCGTTCATCGTAAACAAGCCAAAAATCCAGCAGGTATGAGATATGTCTGAGCCATTTGAGGTAGACCAATGCTTCATGGTGATCCGAATCAATGTGCCATCTGTCATATTGCTGCATCAGAAATTCTTCATACGCAGGATCGACGAAATGCCCGGAAGCCAGGTTCGGAATAGTCACGCTAACCATTTTTCCTGACAAAAGTCTGTAGGTGCTGTCGACGAAGGTAATCGCATCGAGGATCGCAAGTCCTGTGTTTGAACCGCCTTCCCAGTCGATCAGGCCGCTGACCTCTCGTCTGGACGTCAGGATGTTGCTGGCGCTAAAGTCACCGTGCAGGACCCCGGCAGGCAATCGGACTCCTTTCAACCGACTGGAAAAATAACCCGAGATGCCGTCGATCATATTTGGGTCGTTGATCGCCAGTTTCAATTTCTCGATCCGTTGACCGATTTGGCGAGCGTACTCGGCATCGGCTAGCAGGATCGTATCCGCAGCATCAGGCTCAGGATTTAGCTGGCCGAGCAGAGACACAACTGAGCGGATCATCGCCTTTGGATCAGTGGCCTTAAAGACTCCCGACAACGGTGTACCGACCACAAACGACTCTACAAAATATTGAAATGGTCCGATGGTCCCTTGAATGAGCGGACGAGGAAAAGTGATGGTGGCGTTGCCGCGATTCTTCAGCAGGTATTCGAGCATTGCGGCATTGGTTCTTTCGGACTGAAGTGCAGCCGGATTGAGAGGTACTCTCAATATGAAATTACGCTCGCCGGCCGCGGCCCGTATGATGAGTTTTTCCTTGCGGCTGATCGTGATGCCGGATACCTGAATATCGGATGTCGTAATATTGAATTGTTCCCCGATACGACTGAACATACTGTCCAGAATACTTCCTGACCTGTCGGCCCGCGGTCCTGTGATGAACGCAAAGGCCGGCGCCATAAAGCGACTCTCTTTTATTCTGTCTTTCAGCGAGCCGGAAAGAGGCTTTCGCCGGACGTTCGGGATGCCCTCTAACGGCGAAAGTCGATGCAGGAATGAATAGGCGCGTAACAATCCGAGTGTTCGCTGTGCCGTGAAGCGTTCTCGTTTCAGAATTTTTTTATAACCATAAAAAGAGTAACCAGTTACTATATCGGGTCGAACGCGGCGGGAGCTCTGACTCCTGTGGGTGGATGTAATCAGATTCGGCAGTTTTCTCGGATTTTTACTGTTCTTGTTCTCGCCAATGAGAACCAGCTGACCATCTGGTTTTAGTAATCGTCGAGCCTCCTCTAGTATCGACCGAAGAGGGAGCGACGATCCGCTTTCGCTCACGGGGAAAGACAGAGTGATAAGATCGAAGGCATTCGTCGAGAAGGGCAGTGCCGAATAGTCATCGCATGCAACGAGAACGGATTTCTTTTTCATGCCGAAATGGTTAAATCTTTGCGCGGCAATCTTTAGAGCAGTCATACTTTGGTCGACGGCCGTCAGAATTTCGCCCTGTGTCGCCAGATTTTGACTAAACAGGCCCGTTCCACAATTTAAGTCCAGAATATTGGTGTGTTCGACTTGCGGCTATCCGAAATTGCCGATAGAGATCTGCGTGTCAACACGTACCCTGAGAGTCAGGACATTGAGAACGGCAGCTGGCCCAGGCTTGTCCGCGAGATTACTCAGCAATCCGACATGCCGGTCGAGATCCTGTATCGGATGAGTGTCGATGGGCGCTGCGCCTGGCGGCTCTTTATCAACGACGTCGAACACAACAATATTCTGGACTTAAATTGTGGAACGGGCCTGATTAGTCAAAATCTGGCGACACAGGGCAAAAGTCTGACGGCCGTCGAGCAAAGTAGG
>PVMK01127489.1_pt1 | contig 20914 bp, 19 predicted proteins | sample 1853481 | NCBI WGS metagenome assembly PVMK01 (sample SAMN08533507, study PRJNA380276) | Marine sediment metagenome, whole genome shotgun sequencing project.
TCGGAACTCAAAACATCATCGACCGTTGTCTGGACCAGGAGCCATCCAGGCTTATCTACACCAGTTCCCCCAGTGTTGTTCATAATAGCCAGGACATCGAGGGCGCTGACGAATCCATGCCCTACCCCCAAAAATTTAGCAGCCACTATGCAAAGACGAAAGCCATGGCCGAACAGTTGGTTGTAAAAGCTTCGGGTAATAAACTTAAAACAATTATTTTGCGACCGCACAAAATCTGGGGCCCGGGTGACAACCAAATCCTTACCCGACTGGTTGCCAGGGCTAAAAAATTAAAACAAATCGGTGATGGCAAAAACCTGATCGACGTCACCTACATCGATGATGCCGCAGACGCGCATATCTTGGCCGCCGACAAGCTGAAGGAGCATCCGGATCTTTCCGGCAACATCTATTTCATCAGCCAGGGACAACCGGTTCTTGCGTGGTACATGGTTAATGAATTTTTAAAAGCAGCGGGGTGCGGCCCAGTTACAAAATCGGTGCCATTCCGGGTTGCCTGGGTCAGCGGTGCCTTGCTGGAACTGGTTTACAAAATTCTCCGCCTGTCAAAAGAGCCCTATATTACGCGATTTCTGGCCGAAACGCTTTCGCAAACCAACTGGTTTAATATCGACGCTGCAAAAAAAGACCTGGGATATGCCCCGAAAATCTCCATCCCTGAAGGCCTGCGCCGACTTAGAGAATGGCTGCCTAAAAAAATATGACAATTTGAAAAAAAGGAAAATTTTAATGAAGCTGACCGATATTGCCCCCCAGGAAAAATGGGTGGAATTGGAAAACCAAATCAACCAGCGATCCGGATTAGATGCCAACCTGTTCAGTATAGAAGGCTATCGGATATCGGACTGTAAAAACTGGGCCAACAAATTATGCCCGGAAATAAAAGCCACCGACAAAGGCCAAAGTTTTATCTGCGCACCGGCACACATGAACATTGCCCACCAGGCAATGAAGACCAGAAAGGTGGTGATTGAGGAATGCGATGCGGGTCTCGTAAAAATAGTTGTACCCGTTTTCGTTGACGAAGAGTTTGTGGGGGCCGTGGGGGCCTGCGGGTTTTTATTGGATGACGGCGAGGTCGATAGCTTTTTGGTCAATAAAATGACGGACATAGAAGAAGAAAAAATTGAATCCCTGTCCCAGGGGATACCTTCGATCACTAGCGAAAAAGCCGAATCGATAACCCAATATATTTCAGCGGAGGTCGACAGGATGATTGCCGATTATCGCGCCCGGAAGCAATAGATCTGGGATTCCTGCTGATTTCCCATGATCAGTTCCTGGATCCATGTTTCTACCGCATCAGGGTTGACGGATTATCTCTGTTTGATATTAAAGATGAGCAACCGTTCACAGGTTTGGGGCTTCGCGCTCCGCGCTTGGGGCTTCGCCCTTCGGGCTTCGACCCCACAAGACGACCCCACAGGAAGCGTTCAGCCCAGCCGCCGTCCAAAAAAACGGCCGGTCGAATCGAAAAAGAACACGTTGTCAGATAAAGGCCACTAAGAGCCAAAACGGAGTCAATCCATGAACAAAGTCATCCTCTCAGTTCTGGGACATGATCGCCCGGGGATTGTGGCGGCAGTTGCCAATATTCTCTTTGAAGGCAACTGCAATATCGAAAATGTCAGCCAAACCATCCTCAAAACGGAATTTGCCGGATTTTTTATTATCTCCATGCCGCCGGATCTTACCCAGGAAGAACTTTGCGAGGCGCTGAATGAAGGTTTAGCCGCCATGAACATGCATATTCACATCGAATCCGTCTTGAAACCGGAAGCGGGACTTTTTGCCAAAAACACCGAACCCTTTGTTATTACCACCAGAGGACCGGACCGCAAAGGACTTGTCGCAGGCATCAGCGCCATCATCGCACATTATGGCGTCAACATCACCAATCTGCAGGCCGTGTTCAAAGGAGGCGATGACCCCGGTAACAATATTATGATATACGAAGTGGATATACCGGTTGATATCGACCGGCAGGACTTTAACCGGGCACTTAGAGCAAAAGCCGAGTCTTTGACGTTGAGCATCAGTATCCAGCACCGCAATATTTTTGAAACGATCAATAGGATTTAGGTAAGCGTTCAGGGGTTCAAAGGTTCAGGGGTTCAAGGTTCCATTCTCGTCCCTGGACTGCATAAGGGATGCATATTTTCGAAAAAAGCGTCAGTTTCGTCAGGCCTAATCCAAAATCTGGAGACAAATTGGCAACTATTTGGGAAATGAGCATTTTTAACGAGAACTTCGGGTCTTTAATGCCTTCTTTGTCCTTAACCCTGAACGTTGAACCCTGAACCTGTGAACGGTTACGGATTTAGGATAGAAGACAAAGAACGGAGGACAAAGACAGGGGGAATAGCAGATGTTAACTGATAGAGAAATCATCTCCACTTTGGAGATGCTTGAAAATGAACACCTGGATGTGCGCACGGTGACGCTGGGGATTAATCTATTTGACTGTGCCAGTCACAACCCGGATAAAGTTAAAGACAAAATCTTTACCAGAATCACTCATTTGGCTGAAAATTTAGTTCCTGTCTGCGATCGAATCGGTGAGAAATACGGTATCCCGGTGGTCAACAAACGCATTGCCGTCAGCCCGATCGCCATCGTGTGCGCGGCCCTTTCGTCATCACAGATGGTGGATATCGCCCAGACCCTCAACACAGTTGCGGAAGAAGTCAATGTTGATTTTATTGGCGGCTTTACGGCCTTGGTCCAAAAAGGCATTGCCCGCGGTGACCGGGCCCTTATCGAAGCCATCCCGCACGCGTTGACTGCCACTGAACGGGTTTGCGCATCTGTCAATGTGGCTTCTACCCGGGCAGGTATCAATATAGATGCGGTGCTGCTCATGGGCAACACCATTAAGCAGGCAGCCAAACTGACGGCTGAAAAAGATGGCCTGGCCTGCGCCAAACTTTGCGTTTTTGCCAACATACCCCAGGACATCCCTTTTATGGCCGGCGCTTACCTGGGTGTCGGCGAAGCTGACGCTGTTATTAATTGGGGGTTAGTGGACCGGGTGTGGTTAAAAAAGCGATCGATCGGGCCCTAGAAGCCAACCCTGATTTAGATTTAGGACAAATATCCGAACTGATCAAAAAAACGGCCTATAAAGTGACCCGCGTAGGTGAGCTAATTGGCAGAGAAGTAGCCGACAGCCTAAAAGTCCCTTTCGGAGTGGTGGATCTTTCTTTGGCCCCAACACCAATTGAAGCCAACCCTGATTTAGATTTAGGACAAATATCCGAACTGATCAAAAAAACGGCGTATAAAGTGACCCGCGTCGGCGAGCTAATTGGCAGAGAAGTAGCCGACAGCCTCAAGGTCCCTTTCGGAGTGGTGGATCTTTCTTTGGCCCCAACCCCAAACGTCGGCGACAGTGTCGGAGAAATATTTCAGAGTCTGGGCCTTTTAAGTATCGGAGTCCCGGGAACAACCGCCGCCCTGGCGCTTTTAAATGATGCCGTAAAAAAAGGCGGCGCCTTTGCCAGTTCCCGGGTCGGTGGTTTAAGCGGTGCCTTTATCCCAGTCAGCGAAGACCTCAACATTTCAGAGGCTGTTCGTAAGGGATATATCGGTCTCGACAAACTCGAGGCGATCACCAGTGTATGCTCGGTCGGATTGGACATGGTGGCCATTCCGGGGGATACGTCCGCTGAAACCATTGCCGCTATTATCGCTGATGAAATGGCCATCGGGGTCGTCAACAATAAAACCACGGCCACCCGTTTGATCCCGGTACCCGGAAAAAAAGCCGGTGACAGCGCCTACTTCGGAGGTCTTCTCGGTCAATCTACCATCATGCCGGTAAACAACGCGCAAGGGGCAAACCGTTTTATCAGCCACGGCGGTTCAATACCGGCGCCTATACAGAGTCTGACTAACTGAAGGTTTCAGGTGTCAGGGTGTCAGGTGTCAGATCAAAAACGGGGTTTCAGGTGTCAGGTGTCGGGTGTCAGGAGATATCGAGCATCTACATAAATTATCTGAACATCGAAAATTTGAGCCCATCCTCAGTGATGCGAGTAATAAAAACAGATGGAACCTGTTTCTATGTGTAGGCGAAAGCCTTTGTATTTTTGTTCCTGAAACCTGACACCTGACACCTAATTTAGGCCCGAAACCTTAAACCTGTAAACCTATAATATGCTGAAACACGCAGACTCAAAAGCTATACTCTAATGTATCACACGAACCTTAAATCGTCCCGGTTTTGGTCTCCGCTAATTGACATTATCAAGTATTTTCTGGTAATCGCGGCCATCACCTGGTTAATGCTAAACGGCACCGAAAAGCTTGGTTATAACTGGCAATGGTACCGGGTGCCGCAATATCTTTATGTTGTAACCGACGGCCAATTTATATCCGGACCGCTGCTCGATGGGCTGATGGTGACCTTTCGAATCACAGCCATCAGTTTCGTACTGGCCTTTAGTTTAGGTTTGGTTACCGCCCTTCTGCGGCTGTCAAACTCACAAATAGGAAAGATTGTCTCCCGGGGCTACGTCGAAATCATTCGCAATACCCCCTTGCTGGTGCAATTGTTTTTTATCTATTTCGTATTGTCGCCCGTTTTCGATATCAGTGGGTTTACGTCCGCGGTCCTTGCCCTGAGCCTGTTTGAAGGCGCCTATGCATCGGAAATATTTCGAGCCGGTATCGTCTCCATTCATAGGGGTCAATGGGAAGCAGCCTTTAGTATCGGTTTAAACACCTATCAGACCTATCGTCTGATTGTCTTGCCCCAGGCCATTCGACGTATTCTCCCGCCCTTGACCAGCCAGGCGGTTTCGTTGATAAAAGACTCTGCTCTTGTCAGTACGATTGCTATCTATGATTTAACCATGCGCGGCCAGACGATCATTGCAAAAACTTTCCTGGTATTTGAAATCTGGTTCACCGTGGCAGCCATATATCTGACGGTTACGCTGGCGCTGTCATTAACGGTGTTTTATATGGAAAAAAAATTTAAGCTAGACTACTAACCCGGACAAGCCGGAAAATGCCTAAAGTAAATGTATTCTATCTATTTTATAAAAATAGAAACTACTAATTACAGAAAAAAGGAGGTGTCCAATGAAAACCAGCAGAACATGCGCACTTATTATCCTTATGTCAGTACTGTTCTTAGGCCTGGCAGGATCGTCAAGTGCCGGAAAGCTTCAACAGGAGCTTGTCCAGGAAAGTGCTGTGGAGCAAATACTGAAACGGGGAACCCTTAAAGTCGGCATGTCGACTTTTGTCCCCTGGGCCATGAAAGATAAAACCGGCAAACTTATCGGTTTTGAAATTGATGTGGCCACCCGATTGGCGGAGGACATGGGGGTAAAGGTTCAGTTTGTACCCACCAAATGGGCCGGCATAATCCCGGCCCTGTTGACCGGAAAATTTGATGTCGTTATCGGCGGCATGAGTGTTCGACCGGATCGAAATTTGAAAGTGAACTTCAGCATCCCCTATGATTATGCCGGTCAATCAATAGTTGCCAACAAAAAGCTGGCCGCCGGTTTCAGCAGCCTTCAAGATTTTAATCACCCGGATGTTGTCATTTCAGCCAGACTCGGATCAACCGCTGCCGACGCTGCCAATAAATTTATGCCCCGTGCCAAAAAGCGTTTATTTGACGATGAAGCCCAGGTCATCCAGGAAGTTGTCAACGGAAAAGCTCACGCTGCTGTGGCATCTGCGCCGCTACCGGCATTTCAGGCCCATAAAATTTTCTGATAAGCTCTTTCTACCGGTTCGGGGAACATTTACCAAAGAGCCCATCGGATTTGCTCTGAAAAAAGGCGATTATGACACCCTCAATTATTTTAACAACTGGATTCGAGTGGTTGAAGCCAAAGGGTGGCTGGCTGAACGCAGGCATTATTGGTTTGAGACCAAGGACTGGGAAGGAATGCTTAAATAGTCTCCAAAAGGTTCAGGGTTCAGAGTTCAGGGTTCAAAGGTTAAAGATCGACGGTAAATCAGAACGGGCATTTCTTGCTCTACCGTATGTGTTGAACTAGCTCTGTGGATATTCGTGAGCCCGTGCTCATTCAGGATAAAAAGCATGAGAATAGATCGATTTGAGAATTTGGAGGCCAAATAACCCAGAACCTCTCATATGAAACTACACGAAGTTAAAAGCGAACCGCAGAACCGCAGAATGTCGAATGTCGAATGTCGAATGTCGAAGGGTGGTTTCGCTCTTGGCCTTCGTAGCCTTTTCGGCGGAGTATGCTCGCTCAGTCATTTTTTTATAAAATAGACCGTTCGACCCAGTCGTTAGACTCTGTCGTCAGACCCTGTCGTTAGACCCTGAGGCCCTCGAAGGGAGGTCCTCGAAGGGAGGCTCACGACAGGCAGAATACATTCCTTCGACATTCGACATTCATTATTCGATATTCGATATTCGCTTTTTCAAAGTTTCTTTTTCGATTTGACTGGCCGTTTTTTTGGCCGGTGGCTGGGCTTAACCTTGAACCCTGAACCTCTGAACCTATTTATGCCTGCAACCTCTAATTTGGATCCGGCTTGTTAAAACAAAAAACAAAATTTACCGCCACCGACCTGGTTCTATCTCTATTGCTGCTTTCCGCCGTGATTTATGCGGGTTATAAAATACACATCGGTTTCAGCTACAAGTGGAATTGGGGGGCAATCCCTCAATATTTCCTACGCTACGATGCGGAAATCAATAGCTGGGTACCGAATATCCTTTTGCAGGGCTTCTTCACTACCATCCGTTTGAGTATTTGGGCAACGATCTTTGCTACGCTGATTGGCACCGTAATGGGCTTATTTCGGGTAAGCCACAGTCTGTTTAAGCGACTGATCGGCGGGACGTATGTGGAGTTGATCCGAAATTTACCCCCCCTGGTAATTATCTTCATTTTTTATTTTTTTGTCGGAGATCAAATTCTACCTCTATTGGGCGTTGAAGAATTTATCAGAAACAGCAGTGAAGGCACCCGAGCCGTCTTTGGGGTTTTCTTTGCTTCCCCCTCTCTTCTTTCGGCCTTCCTGTCAGCCCTGATCACGCTGTCGCTATTTGAAGGGGCTTATATTACCGAAATTGTCCGTGCCGGCATTCAATCCATTGAAAAAGGACAATGGGAAGCATCCGCGGCTCTGGGCTTTACCCGGTGGCAGCAGATGCGTTATGTTGTTCTTCCCCAGGCCTTGCAGCGAATTCTGCCGCCCCTGGCGGGCCAATTCATCTCGACGATTAAAGACTCCGCCATAGTATCCGTGATCTCGATTCAAGAATTAACATTTCAGGCCATGGAGTTAATGTCCTCGACCTATCTTACTTTTGAAATCTGGATTACCATTACCGTCATGTATTTAATGCTTACCCTAACCTGTTCCCTGGCGGTCGAACGTCTCGAGATATACATGCGTAGAAATTCGGCCTAAAAAAAGAATTTAGTGTTATGCCGGAAATAGTCATTCGTCAATTGTCAATCCTATGGCTTATTTAACCGCAATCACCGGGCAGGAAGCCTGGAGGATGACAACTTGCGCCGTGGAACCCATCAAAAGTTTGCCGACCTTTGATCTCCGTTTAACCCCGACGATAATTTCATCTATCTTGTTTTCTTTTGCAAATTCAACGATATCCTCACCCGGAGATAAACCGCGAATCAACAGGTGAGTATCACACGAAATTTCGTTTTCATCAAACAAGGATTTTGCCCATTCAAGCCCACTTTCAGCCTGGGCAATTTTTTCTCGCTGATCTTCAGTTCCTTTTTCCATGGATGTGGCCACCGCCACAGACGCGCCAAACGCCTTTGCATGGGTTTTTGCCAGGTTTAACGCCTCTTTGGCCGAATTGCTTCCGTCATATCCCACCAAAATTTTCATGTCGATCTCCCCATTGAGGTTCAGGTTCTAACTTTGGATGCCACTTTGGTAAATAATTTTCCAGGGTAACAACCTTGGCCCTGCTAGTTTACTAAAATTTCAACTTGAATCCATAGCATACTCATTTTAAAAATGCCACCGAATTAGATCAAAATAAGGTGTCAGGATGGCTACGTTGACAGTGGGAAAAAGAGGAAAATCGCAAGTGTGCCTTGACGCTGGGGCAAGCAGATAAGGCGATCGATTAATAGTTTAGTGCGAAATTCGAAGACTACATCAATTAGGGTTCAAGCTATCAATCAGATATTCTTTAGTCCTGACACCTGACACCTTTTTTATGCATCTCATTTTAAAGCTTTGATTATGGCCCTCATAAAGGCCGGCAAATCATCGGGCATTCGGCTGGTAATCGGATTTCCATCGACCACCACATCTTGATCCACCCATTCGGCGCCTGCATGAACCAGGTCATCTTTTATTTGAAAACAATATAGGCATGTTTCAAAATATGTCCATCACCTTCACCATTTGAGAAGGCCTGAAGGTGAATATTCAACTTATTGTGCTGATATTACATCAGATACACCACCCAATGTGTTTTCACGTGAAACCCGATCTAATTTTATGCGGTTTCATTTTTTGCACTCACATGCTATTAGGCCCTTATCGGGTTTTATCTGACAACATGTTGTAAGAAACAGAAGGTGTTTCGCCGCCGGATTCAGGTTTCGGCAATTAAAAAATTTCAAATAACAAATCACAAATAACAAACGGTTCGACAGGCTCACCACCCTGAGCCAGGTCGAAGGGCAAATCACAATGACCGAAATTCAAAATTCCAAACGGATGATCCGCCGGCATTTGTGCCAAATGACATAATTACCGGCGGACAAAAATTTGGGCAGCGATACGGTACAACCGTGTTGCATGTTTTGGTCATTGGATATTGAATATTTAAGCCTCCGGCTCGTAGATCCTACGCCTCGGAGAGGAATTCATTCAATCTTATAAAAACCTACTAAAAATATGACGGAGCGAAGCGATTCCTTCATTCGTCAATCGTCATTCGTCAATCGTCATTTTCTTTATTCCGGTTTATCCGGGTTAGGATGGCGTCGAAGATATATTGAAGCGGAGAGGCTTTAAGGCCCGGATGCTCCAAGGCTGACATGCTTTCCAGCCTCCAAGCTTCCCGGCCTCCCAGCCATTTTGCTCGGCTTTTAAGCAGTCGTCTATAAAGAGTATCAGGCGCAGATATGATTCAAGTCACGGATACCATCAGCTTGCATGACAGCGACTTCCAGCTGGATTTTATAAGGGCCTCCGGGCCGGGTGGACAAAACGTCAACAAGGTGTCTTCGGCCGTTCAGCTTCGCTTTGACGCCGCTAAATCTTCGGCCTTAACCGCTGACATTCGCAAAAGATTAAAACAAATTTCCGGCCGCCGTATGACGTCAGACGGTGTATTGATCATCGAGGCACGACGCTACCGAACCCAGGAACGCAATCGCGAAGACGCTATCAACCGGATGATTGCACTAATCCGGCAGGCAGCTGAAAAACCCAGGCAACGGCGACGAACCAAACCTTCCCCGGCGGCCAAACAAAAACGACTGACAGCCAAACGCTATCGTGGCGAAATCAAACGCCGGCGGCGCAGCGTTCGGATCTCGGCGGAAGATGCTTGACATTTCTTCAGACAAACCGTTATACAGACCTCGTCATTCAGCTTGGAAAAATTGCTGCGACTCTTTAGCTGTCATGGGATTGCATGAAAAATGGACACGGGTCTGATTGAGGAATTAAAGGATTGAGGAATTTAGGGATTCAGGGATTAAGGGATTAAGGAATTGAGGGATTAAGGAATTGAGGGATTAAGGGATTGAGGAATTTAAGGATAAGGTTTTATATAATAGAATATATCCTTTAATGCCTAAATTCCTAAATTCGCAATACCTAAATTGTTATACCTTTAATCCCTCAATCCCCAAATTCCTAAGTAAGGCGTTAATGTCAAAAAAAATTCAAACCAAGAAGATCTATCTTATCGGTGTTATTTCAGATACCCACGGCCGATTACCCCAATCGGTCCTGAAAGTCTTTGAGAAAACCGATCTGATCATCCACGCCGGAGATATCGGCGATCCGGAGATACTCAACGCGTTAGGAAAAATTGCCCCAACCATAGCCGTACGAGGAAATATGGACACGGGTAAATGGGCCCGCCGGCTGCCGCAAAATGAAACCGTCAAAATATGCCGCAGGCGGTTGCATGTGCTCCACGATGTCTACAATCTCGATATCAACTTGGATTCCAACAATTACCATGTGGTAATCTACGGCCACACCCACCAGCCACAGGTGGAAAAACAACAGCGGGTGCTGTATGTAAATCCCGGCAGCGCCGTCCATCCGAGATTCGGCTACCCCCCATCCGTTGTTTTACTGCAAATAGAAGGGGATTCCATCAGGCCCCGGCTGATTGATCTAACGAGTTAGGGACTTCGCCCCGGTGGGGCTAAAAAAAGAACATCGAACGTTGGACGTTCATCTTTCAAAGCAACCTGTACAGCATAATTATAACCTGTGAATATTTACAAAACAACTTAGCGATCTGGAGGATCACCATGGGAGGCTTGTTCGGCAGTGTCAGCAATCAGGATTGTTCTAATGATCTTTTCTACGGAACCGATTATCATTCCCATTTAGGAACAAAACGAGGCGGTCTGGCCGTAAAAAACGGCAAAGACTTTTCAAGATCGATCCACAATATTGAAAATGATTATTTTCGATCCAAATTTGAATCCGATATGCCCAAATTGCCGGGAAATAAGGGCATCGGCGTTATCAGCGACCATGATCCCCAGCCGTTAATCATCGGCTCCCATTTAGGCACCTTCGCCATCGTTACGGTCTGTAAAATAAATAACATCGATGAGCTAGCCGCCAAAGCATTTCAAAGCAAATTGCATTTTTCTGAAATGACTGGCGGTGAAACGAGTCCGACTGAGCTGGTTGCCATGTTAATCTCAGCCAAGGCAACTTTCGAAGACGGCATTCAACACGCCCAGCAGTCTATTAAAGGGTCATGCTCCCTTCTGTTGCTGACAGAAGACGGTATCTATGCCGCCAGGGATAAACTGGGACGAACTCCCATTGTAATCGGCAAAAAAGATGGTGCTTACGCCGCATCATCCGAATCCTGTGCCTTTACCAACCTGGGTTATGAGATTGACCGCTATATTGGCCCCGGTGAGATTGTTCTTATGACGCCGGACGGATACGAACAGAGAAAAAAACCTAACGACAAAATGCAGATCTGTTCATTTCTGTGGGTGTATTACGGATATCCGGCCTCAAATTATGAGGACATCAATGTAGAGGCCGTCAGAAACAGCTGCGGACGGGCCTTGGCAAAAAATGACGCGGTTGAAATTGATTTTGTGGCCGGCATACCCGATTCGGGAATCGGCCATGCCATCGGATATGCCAACGAAAGAGGTATTCCGTACATGCGGCCCTTTGTCAAATACACCCCGACCTGGCCCCGCAGTTTTATGCCCCAAAATCAGAACATCCGAGACCTGGTCGCCAAAATGAAATTAATCCCCATAAAAAGCCTCATTGAAGGCCAAAGGATTCTTTTCTGTGAAGACTCCATCGTCAGGGGTACCCAACTCAAAGACAATGTCCAGATACTCTACGATTACGGGGCCAAAGAGGTGCATATGCGACCGGCCTGCCCTACCCTGACATACCCCTGTGAATTTCTCAATTTCTCCACCTCCCGGGCCACCACCGATCTGGCCGGCCGTCGCGCCATCGAACAGCTCGAAGGAACAGACGATAAATTCCTGGAAGATTACGCCACCGACGGCTCCGAAAAAAATTGCGCCATGATTGATCAAATACGGCAACGTCTCAGACTGACGTCCTTGAAGTACCAGAGGTTGGAAGATCTCGTCGAAGCCATCGGATTGCCCAAAGAGAAATTATGCACCCACTGCTGGGACGGCAGCAGTTATTTCTAGTTAATTTTCCGAATTTTGAATATTGATCTTTTTGATTGAGTAAAAGGAAGCTCGTATGTTTCCACTGCCACAAAATAGGGGTGATGATTGGACTCCGAATTGTTCTGTTTTTCCGGAACATAGGATCGCACAGTCTCCACCTCTGTTTGATCCACCTTTCCTTTTAAAGCTATAATTTTCCCTTTCGAAGCCAGCAAAGGCAGGGCCTGATGGATAAAGGATTTTAGATCGGTCAAGGCGCGGCTGACGATAAAATCAAAATGCTTGAGGTAGGCGGGATCGTCAGCCAGATCTTCGACCCGGATGTGCAGCGCTTCGATGCCCTCCAGTTTCAGGGTGCGGATGACGTGTTTTAAGAAGTTTGCTTTTTTGCGGGAAGCATCGATCAGGGTGACCGACAGGCTGGGGATGACCACTTTCAACGGAATACCGGGAAATCCGCCGCCGGAACCGATGTCCAGCAGGGTCGCACCCGGCGATATCAGCTGGGCGGGCGCCAGCGAATCCAAAAAGTGCTTGACGGCGACGTCAAAGGGATCGGTAATAGTGGTGAGATTGATGGTTTTGGTCCAGTGAAGAAGTTCTGCGGCGTGGGCCACAAACCGGTCAGTGTGGTGGCGATCAAGATCAAGATCGAAGGCCCGGGCACCGTCAATTATCAACTTCGACCATTCTCTTGATCCGATCTTCATATTTGCAAATTAAAAACGTAGAAGTGACTTCAGATCCCCATACCATACGCCAGAGGTGCACTATTATTCGAGAGCTCCGCCTATCATCGGGATCTCACATCGAATTGAATGAATACTAAGGTGTTCGACAAGCTTTTTGTCTTCTGTGCTCTGTCTTCTTCCTTCTGTCCTCTGACCTCCGACCTCTGTTTTCTGTCAGTTGATACAGACGCGCCGGACCTCCGCCATATCCGTTTGGCCCTTAAACATCTTCATAATACCGTCCTGTTTCAGGGTGGACATGCCGTCTTTCATGGCCTGTTCAAATATTTGCTCGGTGTTGGCCTGCTTTTTAATCATCAATTTAATTGTGGCGGTACCTTCCATTAATTCATGGATACCCATACGACCGCGGTAACCGGTTCCGGAACAGTTTTCGCAACCACCGGCTTTGAACACGTTCATCTCTTCGTCGTATTCAATGCCGGAATTGCTAAAATATTTTTTGCCGTAGTCCGCAACCATTACCTCAAAATCATCTTTGGTTACCGGAATTTCTTCGCGGCAGTTGGTGCACAGCCTGCGTGTCAGTCGCTGGGCCAAAACTCCCAGAAAGGCATCGGAAAAATTAAGCGAATTCAACCCCATATCAAGCAAACGGGTAACGGTTTCAGGAGCACTGTTGGTATGCAGGGTAGAAAAAACCAGATGGCCGGTCAGTGAAGCTTCAATACCGATGGAAGCGGTCTCCTCATCACGCATTTCACCAATCATAATGACATCCGGATCGGCACGCAGGAAGGCCCGCATCATCCTGGCAAAATCAAGCCCGATTTTCGGCTTGACCTCAGTCTGCCTTAAACCGGCCTGGGTAATTTCGATGGGATCTTCCGCCGTCCAGATTTTGATTCCCGGTGTGTTGATATGACCCAAAAGGGCATGCAGCGATGTGGTCTTACCGGACCCGGTGGGACCCACTGCCAGAATAAGCCCATAGGGCTTGGCAATGATTTGTTTCAGGACCTTCAAATTTCGCTCGGTGAGTCCCATCTCATCCATGGCCATGGCCCCGGCCGAGGCCAGAATCCTCATGACCACATCCTCAAAACCGCCGGCGGTCGGCAGGGTTGCGACCCGCAGTTCAAAAGTCGGAACCCCTTTGCGCCGGAATTTGATCTTGCCGTCCTGGGGCAGACGTCTTTCGGCAATATCCAGATTGGACATGATCTTGATCCTGGAAATAATGCCGCGGACCATGGAATTGGGAACTTTGGTGTATTCCTGACAGACACCGTCCAGCCGGAAACGGATACTCGTGGCTTTGGTGATGGGCGAAGGCTCAATGTGAATATCGGAAGCATTTCTGCGGTAGGCGGCAATAATCGCCTGATCCACCAGCTTGACAACCTGGCTGGAAGCCTCATCAGCATCGTCAGTCACGATTTCTTCTTCTTCCTCTTCAAATTCGACATCCGGCAGCATGTCAAAATCATCCAGGACATCATCCACCGTCGCTTCACCGGCCATTTGCTTATTCTGGTCGAAAAAAAGCCGGATAAATTCCTGAATATCCTCACGGATGGCCACCGAAAAATGGATCTTGCCGGTCTTCATCAGGGTCTTAATATTATCGGTTTTATTCAGATTCTTGGGATCATCAACCAGTATTTCGACACCATTCTTGTCCCAACTGAGTGGTATCCACAACTCGTTGAGCAGAAACGTTTTTTTGAGATTCTTCAATAGTTCCACCGGTACGGGGAATGAATCGTCGTAAGGCCGGAAAGGGCACCCATAGTAAAAGGAAAAGGATTTCCCGAGGGCTTCCTTTTTGATGTGAAAATGCTCGATCAACACGAACTCTACGCTTTTCTTCATCTTTTTTGACAGGGCAAAGGCCTGCTGCAGCTTATCGGTGGTGACCATGTCCTCTCTGATCAGATAGTCATATTTGGAACCGGAAGCAAAGCTTGCGGTCATCGCCTCCAGGCGTTTCTTGATTTCAGCGTTTGCGGAATCCAGGCGGGAGGCATCACTGTAAAGATCATGGGCCTGGTCGCGATGGTCCCGTTTTTCAAACGCCTGCCCGATCGAAAATTTTATCCGCGATAGGTCCTTTCCGCCCAATTTTAACCCTTCGACCAGTTTATCAAATTCCGTGACGGCCTTTGACGGCGAATTCATCTTCAACAGGCTTTCCACCAGTCCGGGTACAATTTTTTCAACGGGATACTCTTCTTTAAACATTTTCACGTATTCCGCAACTGCTTCCACGTGCAGCCCCATTTCCTGGAAAGCAGAAGCACTGTCAAGGATTTCGGAGACGTCGCCCTGGCTGGAAAACGATTTTTTTAACATCGAAATCTCTTTGGCGGAAACGTCCTTGGGCTGGGTGTCTTCCTGATCGGCAATTTCTTTTTTTAACAGACCAATCCGCTTTTTGATCTTATCCTGTACCGGGGCATCCTGGGGAGATACAATGGAAAGAATACTCTCATAGATATTTAGCGAGTCACCAAACAATCCCATGGATCGGCAAACTTCGGCTTCATTGATTCTGGATTCTATATCGGTTCTCATTGCGTTTCATAAACCTTTCATGCGTTTATTTCTTAAAAAGGCGTCTGATCCCTTTGGTTGATTTGGCAGGTTTTAATGATGGCAGCAATATGTCGCATTGAAGCCGCATCCTGGCAATCGGCACAAAAAATCCCATCAGTATAACCAGGTATCCGGCATCCGTTCTTCGGATGTAAATCCGACCTTTTTTAAAAATCAGGTCGGTTTCTCTCATCCCGGCCAGAGATTCTATGAACACACGCCAGTCCCTGCTTTCAATTCCATCCGGCGGGGCTTGATTAAACTTTATATAAACCGGATCACCGGCAAAAGAAAACAACATAAGGCCCTTGACGCCTTCCGTACCCAAAATGTCTTTGAACAATTCTTGCATTCCAACTTTCCAACCAAATTATCAGCCGGCTCAAGCAGTAAAGATCCGAGTCATAGGGCCCGACTTTTGTCCACCCCGGAGGGGTGATATGGGTGATTACGTTTACCAGCAGTGTTCAGATTTGATCTATGGCAGAGCCGATCATCTCTGACCTGGCCCAGCTTCCGGCCCGTAGAGAGGACCAGGTTTTCGATTTTGAATAAAAAAAATTCACTCGCTGAGGACCCGCAGCAGTTTGTCTCTTGGGCATTTGGGATTTACCGCAACGACGGTGGTTTTTTCACCGGGCAATACGATGTAGTCGTTTTCCTCACCTTTATCGATATAGCCCATCTCCAGATCACCCATATTAAAAAAATTTCCGACTTTGGATAGTTGCTGAATCCGACTGTCCCAGGAGTTGTCCTGATAGATATCCTCCAGACCGCAAAAGGGTCCTAACTTGCCTTCGATTTTCTCTTTTATTCTCAGGATGATATCTTCTGGATCGGGTTCAAAGGGTTCAACTTCCTCCATTACGGAAGGTTGTATATCCTCGACAACGTTTTCATCTTTGCGTCTTGCAGCTTCAAGAATCAAATGCGGCATCTCGCTGAAAATTCTTTTCTCTTTTAAAGCACATCCGTTTTGAATGGAAAGATTTACCTGGTCCCACGAAAATATCTCATAGGCGGCATTTTCACCCTGCAAACCATTTACCCTGGCATCCAGCAATTCACCTTCTTGAAAAAAGAGAATCCCCTTTTTGCGCGAAAATTTATCTTCCAGCCGTATGGTGCAGGTCTTTTGTTCCATTTCCACCAGCTGTAAAAACATGCCGGAAGACACATTGTGCAGGGTTCCGCCTTCCGATTCCTTTCTTAGCGTGGTCATTATCTGACGGGCCAGGTTTTCAATCAAAAACGGTTTGGCGATATAGCCAACCGCGCCGCCTTCCCGCGCCAGGTGTTCCATTTCAGGGGTGCTGTAACCGGTAATAATGATGACCGGAATATCCGGAGAGTGCTCCATGATATGGGCCAGCAGCTCGAAGCCATCCATCCCGGGCATCTTTAAATCCGTGACAACCAGCGAGATCGTGTTTTTTTTCAGGCTTTCCACGGCCTTAAGCCCATCTGAAGCCAGCAGAATGAGGAAAGAATCTTTAAATTTTTGGAATCCCTCCTTCAGCGCCAGCAACATTTCGTGGTCATCATCCACCAGCAGCACATTCTTGATCATGGGCTATCCTTGATTGTCTGGGCCCAGGAAGCTTTGTCGATATCCACAATTCTGATACCTGCCACGTAATCCATGGCCTCATATTTTTTAATATTACCTATTTTTTGAGCGAGCTCGGTCATTTTCTTCATCTGGTTGTGAACTTTTTGAACTTTTAAAAAGACGGAACCCTCGCGATCCAGCTCCGATAGAATTTCATTGAGCAAATTATTGACAATGGTCAACGGCTGGTTCAAACTGTGCGCCACACCGCCGGCCATTTCAAGCACGCCCTGAAACTTTTCATCAATGTTGCGTTCTTTTTGACGGTTGACAAAGTCGCTTACATCCCGGGCGATACACTTGATATGATGGGGTTGGTTGTCATTTCTAACCAGATAGGCACGCCAGTCCAAATGACGTTTTTTTGCGCCGCGGTCCGTGACCGCCAGGATCGTCTCATTACGACCCATTTTTATAATATCGGAAAGAAAAATGAGAAAAAACTCTCTGTCCTCGGGTGCAAAAAAACCGGATACCGGTTGCCCGAGCATTTCCTCTCTGGAAAAGCCCATCAGGTCCGCCCCTGCTCGATTGATGTCGATTAACTCTCCATGCAAATCAATCACGATCACGGCATTGTTCAGATTATCAGCCGCAGCGTCCATTCCCACAATGTCTTTCTCGGCCCCGGTCTGTCCGGTGATCTCCCTTAAAAAACCGTCCAAATGGACAACCATCTCATCATCGTCTAAAACCGCTTTGGCGGAAACAGCACACATGATGGGTGTTCCGTCTTTCATTTTAAACGCTATCGGCAGATCGAAAAGACGCCCTCTTTGCAAAATTGAGTGAATAAAAACACCGCGGTCTTTTTTGTTGCGATACAGCTCAATCACTGGAGAATTGATGAGTTCGGCCGCAGAATCAAATCCAAAGATATCGCCATAAGCTTTATTGCAATATACAATTTTGCCTTCGAGCGTTGTGCGAAAAATTGCCGCGGGAAGGCCGTCAAAAAACTCAGCATATCCCCGGGCAGAAATACCGTAATCACTGATTGAAGGTATATTGGCCATTGCTATAGCTCAACGCTGAAATTCTCCAGCTGCTTGGAATATTTGTCTGACCATTCAGCCGCCAAGTTCAGGAGTTCCCGGCGCAATCCCAGCTCTTGCGCCAATTCCCTCACAGAGTCTATCACGCCTTTGATCAATTCCTTATCACTTGCCGCACCGGAAAAGGCAATTTTGTGGTTGGCATACTCGAACTCGCCGGCAAAAGGATCCAGAAAGTCATATTTTTCAGCGTTCTCCACAAGCTTCCTTTTTAATAGTTTGGTAAAATCGGTCTTCATCCTCTTTTGGGATGAAACCGCGTTTTCAAATATCACCATTAACTCTTCCAACATCATTAATATCGCCTTGGAAGGTCGGGTATAAGTAGTTCTGGATTCGTTTTCGGCCTTCATTTTTGAAAGGAGGATACGACAGACATTAAAGGTGGCACCGGATTCCTTGGTTTTGCGAATCAACAATTCCTGGTTCTTTTTTGAAGGTTCGGGTTCTCCGTTGTCCCAGGAATAGGATCCGCCCATAATTGTCCCATTGATAATAAAAATTAAACCGCCTTCTTGGCCGTTGCCAATGGTAACATCGATATAGCCGGTCAATTTCTCTGAGCTCATCTTCCGTATGAGACCTTCCAGGTCTGTGAACTCGGTGCTGAGACCTTCATATATCTTTTCCGCAGTGGGAATGCTTGCCCAAAAGTAAACCTCATCAAACGAAAGTTGATAAATATTAACCGTGAAGTTGGATTGTCCGCCGGCGTTTAGTAGATGCTCAACGGCCTCGGCCCCCGTCAAATTAACTTCCTTGTCTTCATAGAAGGCGTTTAACAGATCGTCCTTGTCGAAAAATATGACACCTTCGGCAGCATGGGATTTAAAATATACACCACCGGAGCCGATTTCACCCTGGTAATGCTCAAGCAATTTTTTGATGTCCAGGTAGTAGACATTGAGGTTTTCGATTACCGGTTTTTCTCTGGGGATAACGACCATTCTAAGTTTTTAAGCTCCGCAGTGCCTCTCCGTCGACCGGGTGGGCGGTTGATAGCCTGAACAAAAACATCCGCTAAAATTCGACTCCCGTGGTAAATACCTTGCACTCTTTTGTGTGAAGAACCAAGTTGCCTTCATCGTCGTCGCCGTAAGCGTTCAATGGAAAGCCTGATGCTATCTTGCATTCTGGCGATAGCTTCAGCAAGTTCTCCGATTTCATCCGTTGAGGTTGTTTTAACTTCCATCTCGAGTTCGCCCACACTGATACGATCGGCGACATCGGTCAGAGATTTGATTTTTCCGGTCAGCCGATGGCCATAAACCGAGACAATTAGGCCGACCAGCAGCAGGGTAACACCAAGGACCGCCCATGTGATCAGTCTTGCTCTATCGGTTAAGGCTTTGGCGCGCGATTGCATCAGTTTCACCGGACCGGTGAATTCATCCATATAGGTTGTGGCCGCGACGACAAACCGGGTCCCGGCAATTGGTGTACACACCATGAATTTGTCGCGGAATTTCCCGTCCTTATCCTGCCAGGTGTAATATCCCTGTGATTTTTTGCCTTCCCTGACCCCGGTATATACTTTCCAGAAGCCGGGAAAATTTCTTCCAAGGGGCTTTTTCAATTTACTCATATCGATGCCGATTATTTTCTTGGGATGGGCCCAGGTGCGCCAGACGCCGTCTGATCCGGGCAATTCGTAAAGCGCCGTATAACCGGTCATTCCCACCTTTTGTACGGCAAGTGTTTTAAACCCCATGTCCTCATTGAAATCTTCTCGTATTAATTCCGGATGGCTCAACAAATACAGTTCGCACTGCTTCGCAACGCCGGCTGATATGTCCGCAATTTTTTCTTCCGCCATCTGATTGACGAACTTGGAACTTTCCCGGGTGAGCAAATCCGACATGGATTCAAGTTGCCACAAATAGAGCAGGCTGGCCCCGGCCATCAAAATTATCGGTACCACCATAAATAACAAAAGCATTTTGGCCCGCAACCCGAGGCCTTGGGACCTGCGCCGGGCCTTTTTCGCGGCTTGGCGGGCCTCAGATGCAACAGCGGTTGAGCGATTGTCAATGGTTGTGGTAATAGACTCCAACGTCGGTCGGGTGTCAATTTCCGACCGCGCCGGCGGCGGCTCTGGTTTCGACACCACAATGAGATGGGTACAGGCGCGACATTTAAAGCTGGCAGCTTGGCCTTTTATTTTTGACGGATCTATCCGGTATTTTTTTCCGCACTCTTCACAGATAATAATCATACCAACTGCTCCCTAACCCGGATAAACCGGAAATTCCAAAACACAAATACCAAATTCCAAATGGTTCGACAGGCTCACCACCCTGAGCCCAGTCGAAGGGTAAATCACAATGACCAAAAGTCAAAATCCCAAATGCGAATATGATCTTAAGAAAGAACGTTTCAATTCTATTATAAAAAACGATCATAAAAATGACTGAGCGAAGCGACATCCACAAATATTCAATCGTCAATCTTCAATCTTCAATTCCGGCTTGTCCGGGTTAGGTATTTGCGTATCCTTTTGCCCGAATAATGTTGACCATATTTTTGAGAAAGACCGATTTTTTCTCTTCACGTCTGATTTCCCCGGCAAGTCTGTCGACCAGCTCCCTTGCGAGGTAACTTGGAAAACTATTCACATCATGCCCCAGGGCCTGAACTTCGTCTTCGATTAATACGCCTGCAATCGGGCCGATGGCCAGCACATATTCATCAAGCAGACTGCGAAAAAAATCGCCATCCACCGGGATAACTTCCTTTTCCACCTTTTCGATAAGTTTGAGCTTTAAAAGTTTGGAAATCATTTCCCTGATGGTGCCCATGTTTAATCCGGTTTTTCCGGCAAGCGCCCCCAGCGTCGCCTTGCCATCCAATTCCATGAGGATCAGCAGCGTTTGGCCATCCAGAGAAAAATTACCCAGATCCTCTCTGACCTCACGCTTGTAAATCATGGAAGAGATATCACCTGAAGATAATACCATGGCATCACCTGTACGGGATCATTATTACTCAAAGAAATGCCAAAAATTGCACTTTAGGCATTTTCCGGTTTATCCGGTTTAGGATAACATCAACGAT
>PVMK01122470.1_pt1 | contig 20910 bp, 22 predicted proteins | sample 1853481 | NCBI WGS metagenome assembly PVMK01 (sample SAMN08533507, study PRJNA380276) | Marine sediment metagenome, whole genome shotgun sequencing project.
TGTTCGGGTCCTTGTGTTTTTCAATCACAGCGGGGCTGAAGAGCCATTGACATTATGGGTTCATCCTTATCTCCCAGCCACAGAATTAATTAAAAAATTCACCCCTCTTGCAGATTATCTAAGTGAGAAATGCGGCCAAACCATCCAGGTCAGAGTTTCTAAAAGCTACAAATCTCATATTGAAAGGGTGGGAGAAGAAAGGATCGACCTTGCCTATTTAGGTCCAGCATCATTTGTCAAAGTAATCAACACATACGGGGAAAAAATTCTTCTGGCGCGTCTGGAAGTCAACGGAAGTCCCTTTTTTCATGGTATGATTATTGCTGGGCAGGATTCCCTATCACGACTCTCGACGACTTGACAGGCAAGAGTTTTGCCTTTGGTGATCCAAATTCCACCATGAGCCATCTGGTTCCTCGGTACATGCTTTTGGAGGCTGGTGTTTCGAGTCGATAACTTTAAAAAATTCAACTTCCTTGGAAGCCATAACAATGTCGCCCTGGGTGTTCTGGGCGGATATTATGATGCTGGAGGACTCAAAGAGGGTGTTTATCACAAATACCGGGAACGCGGTTTGAAATTGTTGGCGAAAAGTCCGCCAGTATCAGAGCACCTTTTTGTGGCAAGCAGAAATCTCCCTCAATCAACCATAGATATCCTGCGTCAAGCAATGTTCGAGCTTAAGGATCCAGCTATTCTTACCCCAATTAAACCATCTGTCACCGGCCTGGTACCGGTTAAAGATGAAGATTATAATTATTTGATTTCTGTTCTCAAGGAGTTAGATAAACTTAAGGCTGAATAATACCAATGGCCAGACCAGTCAGATATACCCGTGCAGCATTAGCCTTTATGGCGACCTTGATCATATTTTTAATCATGATGGACTTTATTGTTCTTTCCTGGGAACAAAAAGAACACCAGAATAAATTTAAGAATCAAACTCAAAACGAACTTGAACTGATCGGCACCTTTGTGACAGAACCCCTGCTTCGCCATGAATTTACAATGGTTGAGCAATTTATGATCTATTGGGGTGAGTTAAAAAAGGATGTCATTACAATAAAGGCTTTTACTCCTAATGGAAAGCTCCTCGCAGAATATAATAGTTCCACCAGGACGGATAACATTCTTACCTTACGCCATTCTGTAAAATTTATCGGGCAACATCTTCTAGACCTGGAAATTGTAAAAGACCTGACACCGACAATTCTTCACAGTCGACACTTTGGGCGAAAGCTTGCTTTTAATTCTATCCTGATAACCCTATTTATTGGCATATTGTTGTGGTTCATTCTTAGGGTTCTGGCATTAAAGCCTTTGGAAAACGAAATTCAAAAACGAAAGCAGGTAGAGGCGGATCTTCAAAATGCCCATGACCAGCTTGAAGATATCGTTGCAGAAAGAACCACCGAACTCATGGAAACGAACATTGAGCTTCAAAAGGAAATTGCTGAAAAGAGCAGGATGCAGGAAGAGTTGTTAAAAGTCAAAAAACTGGAGTCAGTAAGTGTATTAGCAGGTGGCATAGCCCATGATTTCAATAATATTCTTGCCGCAATCCTGGGTAATATAAATTTGGCGTTGATATTTACTGAAGAAGATGACAAACGTCATAAGCTATTGTCACAGGCTGAAAAGGCATCCCTTCGTGCGAAAGATTTGACCCAGCAGTTGTTGACTTTTTCAAAGGGAGGCGAGCCTATTAAATCAATCGCCTCCATAAGTGATATCATCAGGGATTCTGCTGATTTTGTATTACGGGGGAGTAAGAGTCGATGTGATTATCATTTTGCTCAAGGCCTCTGGCCAGTTGAAATAGATAGCGGCCAAATAAGCCAGGTAGTCCAGAATATCATTATTAACGCTCTCCATGCTATGCCCGAAGGAGGAACTATTGATGTAACGTGCGAAAATTATGATAAAGCTCATAGGGATGTCTTACTCAATCAGACAGACTCCTATGTAAAAATTACAATTAAGGACAGCGGGATTGGTATCCACCCCGATCAAATCGGCAAAATTTTCGACCCTTATTTTTCAACCAAGCACGAAGGCAGCGGCCTTGGTCTTGCCATTTCTCATTCCGTAATTACTAAACATGGCGGCCATATTATGGTGGATTCAGTGCTGGGAGAGGGTTCAACCTTTGCAATTTATCTTCCCGCATTAAAGGGAAGGGAAATTGGCGAGCTACAAGAAGGGAAACCTCTTCAAATCAGGGACTCAGGCAAAGTACTGGTAATGGACGATGAAGAGATGATCAGAAGTATTGCCCATGAAATGTTAACGCATTTAGGATTTCATGTGGTACTAGCCAAAGATGGCGCCGAGTCAATTGATCTTTACAAGAAAGAAATGGAAACAGATACCCCTTTTGATTTTGTCATAATGGATTTGACTGTTCCTGGAGGTATGGGAGGCAAAGAGACGGTCAAGAAAATACTTCAAATTGAACCAAAAGCAAAAGTCATCGTGTCAAGTGGTTATTCAAATGATCCGATTATAGCCAATTTCATGGATTACGGTTTCTCCGGAGCTATTATCAAACCATTCCAGCTAAAAAATTTACAAGAAGTAATACTCAATATTTTTGTTACCGAATAAAAAAAGGCAGGATCACTGAGATATCCTGCCTTTCTATTTCATATATTTTACTGATTGTGCTGCTAGTAGGTGACTTCCTCCTCGACGGCGGGTTCGTCGTGGGCCTCTTCAAAACCGGTGAACATGGCTTTGAAGTGCGCCAGAGGCGTATGCCCCAGGGTTGCCAGATAGGCATGCACAAAGATAAAGGTGGCGAAGAAGAAAAACAGTAACACGTGGATGGTATCGACGATCTTGATCCCACCGAGCAGTTCGATATAGTTTTCAAACTTTTTGACGCGCCACAGAAAGAGGCCGGTGATCATCTGGGCCGGCAGGAACACGAACATGATACCGATATAGGCTTTCTGCTGCAGTGCGTTAAACTTATTTTCCGGTGTCATATGATGGGGATTTGGTTCGCCTTTGAAAATTCCCGAGCCATAATACTTGATCTGCCTGGCTGCATCCGGAACAAAGGTCCTGGGATTAGGGAAATACAGCTTTATCTTACCGGTACCGAAATAATAGGTCACCCATAATCCGTAGGCGGCAATCACTACAAAGCCTACATAGTTATGAATTTGGACAGCCTCCTCCAGGGAAAACAGGTCGAGCACCTCAGCAAAGCGGATCTGAATGCCGGTTAGTATCAGGATAATGAAACCGACTGCATTGATCCAGTGCCATACCCTGACCGGCGCCGGATGAATATACATCATTTTATCGTCTGCCATGATCCTCTCCCTTATGAACTTGCAAATTCGTCTTTCTTTTCTTTTTTACGCCTACGGATTGGTGCTGTAACAATCCGGACAGACAGGTGCCCTATAACCACGCATGCGCCACCAAGTACCAAGGCAAGCCCAATTTTGTCGAGGAATCTGACCCTTGTACCGCCTATGACATAGAAATGGTTCACGTAATAACTTTCCAGCACGTTACGTTCGACTTTAAAAAAATCCCGGGTACCGTCATCCTTGTTAAGGCAGATGTAAACCTCCTCAAAGAAAGGGGATTCAGGGTTATGGCACTGTTCACATTCCCGGTTGGCTCCTCCCCTGTTTACATGATGCACGGTCGGCACCATTTCCATAACCACCTCACCGTGAAAAGTGCCGCGGATGTTCTTCTGCCGCAGGAGAAAAACCATATTCTCAACTTCCTTAACGCTGATGATTTTATCCTTGTCTTGATCCATTAAATCCATGAATCCATCGTAATCTGTTTCCAAGGCCTCCAGACATTCCTTATCGCTGAAAAACTTGTCGAATATCAAGTCATAAAACCGTAGGGCAATGTAACGGGGAGAATCCGGTGCATGACAGACTGCACACTCGACAAATGCAAAGTGGGTCTCCTTTTGCGGCAGCCAGTCATGAAAATTATTCGGGTTGTGGCACTTCAGGCAGAAACTGTTTGTCCGTTCAAAAACCGACTCTGCTTCCAGGTGGGTAACAAAATGATAACCGTGGCAGGCATAGCAGGGAATAGTAATGCCCTTGCCGCTGGCCTTTTTATGGACGCTGTCCAGATATGCCTCACCCTCTTCTTCGTGACAGCCGTCACAGTCAACCATTTCCAGTGCGGTGTTATGGGGCACCTCGTTATCCCAGTTGAGTTCCTCAATATCGGAGTGGCAATCAACACAGGCTATCCCATTGACGTTGTGGACCGAAAACTTGAATCTGTTGTAGTCAATAAAAAGATCAGCCTTCATGCCCTCAGATTCATTTCTTTCCAGGGAATCATCGCTGTGGCATTCCATACATTCATCGTTTTCAACAGCATGTCCATGGGTCGGCAGGAAACAGGAGAACAACAGAGCAAAAAAAATAAGAGTCCCAAAGTATGTCTTTTTTTTCATAAACCCAAAAACCTCCTGTAAAAATTAATCAGATAGGGTAAATGACCCATCTGATACCACAAAAAAATGTACAATTAAATGCGGCAAATTGCCGCACCCCTTAACAAACCCAGAAAAACCTTGCAGTTCGGACACCAATATCCTGCATCCTACCTATTGCAAACCTTCCATGACCATCAATTCTGGACAAAAGAAAAAAACAAGGATGAAACCGGGGACAGGTAACACACTGGAGAGGAAGTACATAGGCATGGTTTTTCTGTTAAATTAATAATTCAGTGGGTCTAATACAAATTTAATATCTCTTTATTATATTAAATTGAATATACGGGAAGTCGTCATATTGTCAAGACAAAAATGAATGTTCATTCATTTTTGTCTTCGCAAAATTCCAGTATTAGATCAATTAATGTTTATCATTTTTCAGAATCATGAATCCGTGCGGGGTCGGGTGTATCCAGTTTCAGGCAATTTCCCGTAACGAATTCAGGAAAATGCATAAACATTTTGATACTAAAAAAATCATTGGCTAATCAACCATGCGACGGAAGAATTCCAGGCAAAACATTTCACCCGGTGCAACTGTAATTTTGTTTTCTGTATCAGTTATATCTGTTATGAATACCATCTAATTTTTCAAAAACATAGCTTCAATCGGAAGAAAACAGGTGCAATTACCCACATCATAACAACGACAAGCAAACTACCAATTCACATTAACAATGGAAAAAAAACCGGAAATCCCACCACACACCAAATGGGGAATCAGGGTCACCACGGTGATCATCATTCTTATTATAATAATGATTGTCAAGAACTGTGTGGGATCGGTTTATTACGGGGTCTCTACGGATAAGGATCTGCAGGAACAGTACTATGACCTCGGCTATTCCCATGGCATGCTCAGGGCACAGGGTCAGGAAGAGATGCCCCCTGAACCTGAAAGTGATAACCTGCTTTTAAAAAAAGAATACCGCAAAGGTTATAGAAATGGCTGGGATTCCATGCAGTTGGGAGAAAAAGATCTTACCGAACCCGGCAAGACAAAATGATACCGGATATATTCGGAATTCTCCGACAGACTTCTAGTATAACCGAAAAAGTTTTCCCACAAATCTCTCACCAAGCAGGAAACCGAAGCACACCAGGCCAAAGGCGCCCAGCACCACAATGAACTCCGCGCCGGAGGGGAAATAGTGGAAGTACTCGGGCAAATCGTTCCAGCCCCCAAGCTTAGGTATAATCTGGCCGCTCATCACCAGATCAAAGCGTTGAAAAAATGCGCCGGTCAGTGCCAGGGCCGCGGCAATGGTCATGGCGCGAACATTGCTGATCTTAGTGATCAGCAAAAGAGCCAAAGGAACCAAAAGGCCAAAAAACATTTCCAGTGCCCAGAAATTTATGGCAAGCGGGCCTTTTATCAAAGCGTATGCAGCAACCCGGCCCGGGTCCGGAGAATCGCCTGAGAGCATTGACCAGAAACGTGCAACGGTCACTACCAGAACTATACCGATCATGAGTGTCATGATCGTCCCTGCTGTCTCAAGTGCCTTAAACGTTTCCCCCCTTATGGTCTGCTTTCTCATCTTAAATGAAATCACGGTAAAGATGATGATTGCTGCAGTGCCGGACAAAACCGCTGATGCCAAAAAATGAATAAGCAGTTGAGGCCCGAACCAGATTGGCGGATCAGAGGCAAGGGTAAACAGGCCTCCCAGGTTGTTATTTGCCCCTACGCCGACCACCGCGGCTATTATGCCAAGGCTGAATGCCACACCTTTCATCCCGGATATAAGAAAAGCAAAACGCAGGAACAGGCATCCCGCCATTATGCCGTACAGGGTGCACATCCACCATATGTTAGATGTAAGGCTGGGAGAAGTGGCATTATAATAGAGCAGTCCCCACGGACTCTCTACGCCAAATGCCAGGAGCATGAAAGCACAGACGGTAGTAACAATGGAGAGATACACCGCCCGATTGCCCAGGGGAGCCAAAGGAGTTATTCCATAGGCGTGACTGATAGCTGCCATCAGGCATAACCCGGTCGAGGTGATTGCAAAAAAAGCAAAGGTTGAAATCACGATACCCCACGGGACTTCCCGGTATATTCCATAGGCTATCTGGTGACCGGCCATGGTCGCGTAAACACCGGCGGTAAGCCCGGCCACGGTAATAAGGGAAAACAAATGGGTAAGCCATTTGAGTTTTGGACTGGCCAGCCGGCCATCTTCTAATCTGTCAAAACTGTCCTGCATGGGTTATCTTGCCGTTGTTATTTTTGACGATTTACAATACCGCTTAATAGTATGGTTTACTTATAATTAGCGCTGATTGCTTTTCAAACCAAGAGAATTCACCTCCATACGCTTATGCTCCCGCACGCCTATATGGCACCAGGTACACCTGGTATTACTTGAAAAGGCTTTTGTGCCGTCATGGCAGGCACCACAGTATTTGCCCTGGTCAAAGGCCGCCATGGTAAAATCCGCATTGTTTTCCACCTGCCCTGCTTTTTTCTCAAAAATGACGGGGTGGCAATCTGCACAGCCGAGTTTTTTGGCAAGGTGCAGCTTATGCTCAAAAATAACCGCCCGAACCGGCTTGATGAAAACGATTGTACCACCGTCTCCCTCTGTAGAACAATGAGGTGCGTTGCCAAAATCAACAAGCATAACAATAAATGTTGCCATAAAGGTGATCAGCACTGTGCTCAGATATCTCTTGGGCATACAATTCCTCTATGGTCCATCAGTCGTTCAGATAAAAAACATTAGGCTTGCTGCCGGATTCAGGGCGTAATACCAAAACGGTATGGTCCGGCTTGTGAAGAATTTTATACACCTCGCTTTCCTGGTCAGCCAGGTCACCGAAAACCAGGACCCCGGCAGGGCAGGCATCAACACAGGCAGGACTGGTTTTGCCGATCTTTAAGCGTTCCTGGAAACAGAAATCACACTTATCAACCGACTTGGATTCCCTCTTATAATAACGGGCATTGTATGGACAGGCGGCCATGCATGCTTTACAGCCGATGCACAGTGATTCATTCATCATAACAATACCGGTTTTCTTGTCTTTATACGTGGCCCTTGTAGGACAGACATGCACACATGGCGGATGGTTGCACTGGTTACAGAGGACCGGCAGGAACTCCAGCTCCTGTCTCCCTTCACTTGTTTTACGTTTACGCCCTAAAACAGTAATACGGTACCCGTACGGGGGCACCCTGTTAGTCTTCACACAGGCCTCCATGCACCGTTCGCAGTCAATGCATCTTTTGGGATACACGATCATGGCATAATGGGGCTGATAGGGGAATGTCCCCACAACGCTGGCGCCCAGCAGCCCGGCCCGCGCCTTTTTAACGGGAACCAGTGACAGCAGCGAACCGCCAAGAAAGACGCCGGTGACTTTAAACCCATGGCTGAGGAAACGACGCCGTTCAGCTGAGGGTAAAGTATGGAGCCCCTCGTTAGTCATATGCTTTATACTATGATGCTTCATTATATATATTTTGCCCAACTTGGTTTCAGGGTTGCATACTATAAAGTGACAATCAAATTTCGGTCAAGTCAATTATTCTTTTATGGCTATCTCTTAAAAAGCAATTTCTCATGCAGTGCAACTTTTTGTTAGTACTAAGCCAGCGAGTACACGAACCAGAAAACATCTATTGTTTTTGAATAGTTAATGTTCTTTAAAGTAAACTTTATCAATAAACAAAACAGGTTCATTTGATGTCTATTTTAAAAATGTGCCTCCCTAAAAAAATGAATTACCATTCAAATAATTTTATTTTTAGACAAAAATTCATTGAGCTTATTTATTAATACGTTATACATGATCAACACATTCATAAAAGAATGGTACGACTATGTGCCAGTTTGAATTTTATGCCTTTTCATTATTCAACTCGCAAAACATGATTTGAGGACCAGGATTCCCGATGCAGCAAATGGACAACCAGCAAAAGATATCAGATAAAATACTTGTGGTAGACGATGAGGACAGTCTACGGCTTACCTTTGAGATGTTGCTCAAACGGGCTGGCTATGAATCCGTAACCGGTGTATCAAATTTCGATGATGCCATTACAGCGGTTGAACAGAATGACTATGATCTCATTATAAGTGACATTGTTATGCAGGGATCTTCGGGAATAGACCTGCTGCGAAGGGTAAAGGAAATGGGTAAGACATGCCCTGTGGTTATGATAACAGGGTATCCAAACATCGAAACAGCCGCCGAGGCAGTCCGGTTGGGCGCTTTTGATTATGTGCCCAAGCCTGTAAAAAAAGACGAATTACTAAAGATTGTTTCTCTTGCCCTCGAAAAACAGGAACTGCAAAAAGAAAAGAACCGCTTCGAAGCTGAAAAGGAACAGAACCGTTATCTGCAGGAGACAATTCTGCGTAGCGTCCGGGAAATTATTATCACTGTTGATACTCACCTCCGTATAGCCGACATGAACGACATGGCCCGGGCCTGGACCAGGTCTTTCCTTCCTGAATTGGCTGTAGGTGTCTCTTTGCCGACTTTAACAAGCCAGTTCAGCAGGGCTTTGCTCAATGATGTTGAAATGGTTCTCAAGCACCGGAAAGAGATAAAAATGCACCGCCTTGAATGCCAGAAGTCGGATGGCAGCACCGGGGTTATGAGTGTGACCGCAGCGGTGCTGGAGGATGACAAATCAGTCTTTTTAGGTGTTGTTATTACCGCCCGTGACATGACCAACCTGGAAGATCTGGATAAAAGAGACAGTCGCTCCCAATTCCATCGTTTTGTCGGCAAAAGTCAGGTTATGCAGCGGCTGTATGCCTTGTTGGAAAGTGTTGGCAAGGTTGACACCACCGTTCTTATTACAGGCGAAAGCGGTACAGGCAAGGAGCTTGTGGCAGATGCGCTGCATGCTGAAAGTCCGCGTTGTAATCGGCCCCTTGTCAAGGTAGATTGCACAGCAATTGCGGAAGAACTCCTGGAAAGCGAACTGTTTGGTCATAAAAAGGGGTCCTTTACCGGGGCTGATCGTGACAGGCTTGGCAGAATCCTCCAAGCTGACGGCGGCACTCTTTTTCTTGATGAAATAGGTGACATCTCTCCGCGTATGCAGCTCCGGCTGTTACGTTTTCTCCAGGAGAGAACATTTTACCCGGTTGGCCGTGACCAACCGATCCAAGTTGATGTACGGGTGATAACTGCGACCAATGCAGACCTCAAGGAGAAAGTACGCAACGATCAGTTCAGAGAGGATCTTTATTTCAGGCTCAGGGTAGTTGATATCATTCTTCCACCGTTACGGGAACGAAAGGAAGATATCCCTTTGCTTGTCCAGCATTTTCTTGCCCGTTTTGAAGACAAAATGAACAGGGACATTACCGGTCTTTCCGATTCTGTCATGGAACTACTTAATAAGCATTACTGGCCCGGTAATGTCCGCGAACTGGAACATGTAATCGAACGTGCGTATGTCCTTTGTCCGGGTGCAACAATAACTACCGATCATCTGCCTGCAGAGATATTAGACGCTGCCGCCTTAAAACAGGAAGTTCCTGAACCGGTCAGCCACTCCACCCTGTTGCAACAACCGCCCAGGCCGACCCAGGAACCGGAAAATGAAATTGAACGCTTAATTGATGCCCTGCGCCGTACTGCAGGCAACAAGGCGAAAGCGGCTCGGCTGCTCGGCATAGACCGCTCCACCCTTTACAGGAAGATATCAAGCTACAATATCGATCTGTCAGATTTTGACCTTTACGAATAATCCTGGCCCCCCCTGCTGTTGCCCTGCCCTCTTCTCCTGCTCTGGCTGCAACTCTGCACACGCCAGTCCCCATCATTGATCAGAATGGACTACAGCAATTAATATTTAAATGTTGCAACACTTTTTTCTAAACCGCCTTCCACGTAAAAGAATCACCAAGCACATGCTGTTGAAAAGTTGTTGCTAATCTATATATAAGGATATGCATTCTTCAAAATGCATTGTGCCTTCATCATTAAAATGTCATCAACTAGCTGATAATTAATGTTTTTTTATAATATTGGATTTTTTTTGTCTGCGTGCAACCTTGCAACTGTCGCGCTTTACTCTTTCAACCACATATTACTACACAAAACACCATAACATACTGAAATAATTTGACTTATTACCAAATGCAACACTTCTGTTGCAACACTTCTGTTGCATACTACACTACATGCAACAATTCCTGGACATGCAACACCCAGGTGCGCCTGTTCAATGAACCGGGGCTCATTTCTTCATGAGAGTTCCTTACAGTCGAGCATCACCTTGGCCTGCCTCAAGAACACCTAGGCAACTACATGTTATTACAGCTTTATCATCGTTCAATCCTATAGTATTGACGCATGCTTATTGCCCATATTTATGCATTCAAAGCATTTTTTTAAATAAAAAAATATTTCTGGCATCCTTTATGCATAATTTATAATAAAACAGGAAATGAACCCTGAAATGGAAAAATAGACAAAGACACGACAGAGGAGAAAGACAATGTACGACACAATGGAAATCACCCAAGAAAGAGTAGCAACTTTTGATGAGAACATTGAAGTAGCGGATCTTGAACTTGGCAATTCCAAGCTGGGCATTGGGGTTATCATGGTTATGGCAGCATTTGTCGGCGTTTGGGGCCTCGCATGCCTGATCGGCGGACTAGCCAGCACCAGCAATTTCCAGGAAGTCGGCCGTGGTCTGCTGATGGCCATAACCGGTATGTAACAAACCTGCAGAAAATGTTAATTTCGTGAGGCCGACAATGACTAAGAATACAAAAATAACCAGCAAAAGGATGATCTGGCATGGGGCGATTTTTTTCGGCACCATCATAAGCATCTGGTCTTCTGCCGCGTTTCTTAGTGGGTTGGCACAGGTTAACTGGCAATTCTCCGAGTTGCTACGACACTATCTGATTGGTGTCGGTTTAATGAAAGAATTTCAAACTCTGTCTGACTTTTACACCCATATCAAGGGAATAGAATATATCATTGCGGTGCTCTTTCTCGGTTTTTTCCCGCTTTACTATACCTATCTCAACAGAACCAAAGGGAGACTTGTCGTAGAAACGTAACAAGTATTCCCTTAAAACGCCTGGTCGAATTTTATAAATCTACCGGGCATTTTTATAACCAAATTTCGACCAATAAGAATAAAAAGTATCAATAAAATCAATTAGTTATAAAAAACGAACGAAGAGGAGGTAACATGAAAATGGAGCAAGTCCCAAAATACCTGATTGTGGCAACGATGTTGATGGTGCTGTGTTTCTATCCATTGCACAAAGTAAATGCAACCGAGGAGGAAGGGCCTGAATCAGTTGAGATTGACGCCCTGGCACAGCTGTATGATCCGGTGGAATTTGACCATGCCTTGCACGAGGAAGTAACCGACAGCAACTGTGCAGTCTGTCACCATCACACCCTGGGAACACCAGTTGAAGATGAAAACTGTGCCAGGTGCCATGCCAACAGCGGCCCAGCTGATGAAGTAACCTGCCAGGGCTGTCATGCTGCCAAACGTTTTGATTCAGATTATCTCAAGCAGCTTGAAGCTGATAACACCATTTATCACACCGATAGGATCGGATTGAAAGCTGCCTACCATTTCAGATGTATGAACTGTCACGAAGAAATGGACGCCCCTATTGGCTGCCAGGATTGCCATACCCGTAACGACGCCGGCGACAAATTCTTCCATGCCGGCAGTTACACTCCGCCCGAGAGCAGCAAAGCTTCACATGGCGGTGGCCACTAAAAACAGATCAAACAGCAATTAAATAATGAGCAGCTTGACATAGAAGGAGATTAAGAATGAAAACATTAAACCGAAGAAAATTCCTAAAAGGGAGCTTACTGACTGGGGCAACCGCCTCTCTGCTCGCCAAAAGCAAGAGCGCCGAAGCTTCAGGAACATTCGGCGGCTATCCGGATGGCATGGGAGTACTTGTCGATTTGACCCGCTGTGTAGGATGCAGAAGCTGCGAGGCCGCCTGCAACAAGGAACAGGGATTACCGGCACCGGCCCTGCCTTTTGACGACATGTCTGTCCTTGATGAAAAAAGAAGGACAAGTGAAGGGGCATATACGGTTGTTAACCGGTATGATATACCCGGCAGCGACCACCCGCTCTTTCGCAAGATCCAGTGCAACCATTGCAATGAGCCAGCCTGTCTGACCTCATGCTTTGTTAATGCCTATACTAAGACACCGGAAGGCGCGGTAATTTATGATGCGACTGTCTGCGTTGGCTGCCGGACCTGCATGATCGCCTGTCCGTTTTATGTACCGGCCTACAGTTATTCAAGTGTGCTTAACCCGGTTGTTCAAAAGTGCATTTTCTGCTATGAGACACGGCTTAAGTTCGGCCGGCCTCCGGCATGTGTAGAAGCCTGCCCACGCGAAGTACTGTCATTCGGAAAACGCCGCGAACTGATAGAGCTTGGTCATGAACGCATCCGCAGGAGCCCTGATCTTTACGAACATCACATTTACGGTGAAAAAGAGGTGGGCGGCACTGCCTGGATGTACCTCTCCAGTGCACCTTTTGACCAGGTCGGTTTTGATACCGATCTTGGTAACCAGCCTATACTTTCATACGTCAAGGAATTCCTTACCGTCGTCCCCATGGTACTTACCATATGGCCGGCTCTGTTTGCAGGCTTCCACCTGCTGGCCACTCGTAAGGAAGGTCTCAAGAAAGAAGAAAAATCAGCCGAATAAGGGGGATGAGAATAATGAAAACATATGTCGCAAATGGGAAAATGCCATTGACCACACATTTAAATGAAGAAAAGGAGACGTGGTCAGTCAAGGACAAACTATTACTCGGTCTGTCGACCAGTGAGTATATAACACAGGCCATACGGAATCCGTTCAACTGGGTTATTGCACTTATCTTCACAGTGGGTGGCTACGTCACAGTTACAAGATTTATTTTCGGGCTTGGCTATGTGACGCACAGCTCCTACGATTATCCATGGGGCCTCTTCCTGGGCTTTGGGCTGTTTGTCATGGTCCCCCTTTCAGCGTCGGGTTTCATGCTGGGTACAACGGTAGAAGTATTCGGGCGCGATGACTTCAAACCTATCGAACGGCTGGCGCTTTTGAACGGACTGCTCGGTTACCTTTTTGCAGTCATGTTTCTGCAGGTCGACCTGGGACAGCCATGGCGCCTGATCTACCCCATGTTCGTCTCATTGGGTCCGGCCGCCGTCCTGTTCCTGGTTGCCTGGCATGTTGCCACCTACCTTTCCGTGCAGGTTGCAGAGCTAGTCCCGGCCTTCTCAGAATGGATGGGCATGCCCAAACTGAAAAAAATTTATCAAGAAAATGATCCTCGGCCTGACCATTGCCGGCATCATACTCTCTACCCTGCACCAGGGTGCCCTGGGGGCCCTTTTCACCTATGCTCCGGGCAAGATCCATCCCCTCTGGTTCTCGGCTCCGTTCCAATGGTTCCATTTTTTTGTTTCGTCAGTCTTTGCCGGCCTATGCATGCTCATCGTGGTAAGCACGATCTGCAAAAAAACCATGGCCTGGCGCTGTGACAATAATTTTCTTGATAACCTTGACCGTCTGACCATCGGGCTTGCCAAGGGTTCTACCCTGGCACTGATCACCTATCTGGTCATCAAGGTTATTGCCATTGCCCACGACGGCGACTGGGGTTACCTGGCCAGCGGCTGGGGACAGTGGTATATGCTGGAAATGGGTGTCGGGGTTATTCTGCCGATAATTCTGTTCACCATAGCAATCAGGAACAACCTGGTCGGCCTGGCACGGTTTACCGCCCTGATCGCTGTCCTGGGTATAGCCCTTAATCGGCTCAATACTGCCCTGATCACCTTTAACTGGAAATTATACCAGGAGATACCCCATTGGCGGGAGGTGGTCATCGTCATTACCCTTTATACCCTTTTTATAGTGACCTACAGGTTCATCCTGTACAGATTGCCGATTCTTTACACCTGGAAAAAAGAGAAAAATGCTTAATATTTAAGTAGTTTGAAAGGCTCTACCGGGGCGCTAATAATCCAACATACCATCAGCGCCCCGGTCAGGGGAGACAGTAACAATCCACGGGCTGCAGGAGCAAATGAGACGCAAGAGTTCATTTCACATAAGATGAACGTTCCTCGGCCGGTGAATTCTTACTACTCTTCAATACAAAGGTGAGAAACATGGTCCTTTCCCTGAGAACAACCAGCTATACAGCAGCACTTTTCATCGCTTTAATTTTAGGCTTTATGCTTTTGCTCGGTTCACGGCAATATCGCTCTCAAAAGCACTATGAAAACATTATTGCGCAAAATGAGAAAATAATTTTCCAGTTTGCGACGATCAGGGAGCACATTACCGAATCCCTGCTGGAAAAGAAACACCAGCAACTCAACACCATTACCAGTGAAGTTGAAAATTTAAATGCCAACATCACGAATATCCTTCAGCAGCCCCAGATCCCGGATGAATACCGGTTGTCCTTTGCCGGCCAGGTTGACTTTGCCGGTATTGTTCTGCTGCTGCGCAGTATTGGTTCAGGGGACCAGACACAGGCCAAAATACGCCAGTTGAACCAGGAAATTAGAATTCTTGGTGAACGATTGATGCTCTTCGACCGGATTATTGTCAATCATGTAAAAAGAAAGCTGGTCGGTTTCCAGAGTTTTGTCATAGGTCTTCTGGCAATTGTCCTGTTTATAGTCATCTATATTCTTCTTTTCTGGCACCGCCAGATTGCTGTACCGCTTATCGATCTGGTTCGACAGGTCAAAGAAGTAAAAACCGGAAAACGTTCGGATATAACCTCATTGCGCAAAGGGGGCGAAGTTGCCGATCTTGCTCTATCATTCCATAATTTACTGTTGCAGAAGAACAAGACCTCCAGTGAGTCTGCCAGGCGCAATCGTCTTGTTGAAACGGTTCACAATGTCAGTGATGCTGCAGGTGCTGCACAATCACGGGATACTATTTTTGTCGAAGCATGCAAAACCATCCTGGGCAATGATGATTACATCCTCTCCTGGGTAGGGATTCCAGGCCAGGACAAAAAATTGATCCCGGTAATTTCCGATGCCTCAACAACAATGAGCCGTCAGGAATGCGAAGAGTGTATGGCTGCCCTGCTCTCTGCTGCAGAAGATAAAGGGGTAAATGGCGGGGCCTATCAATCCCTTCAGAAAAAAACACCGGTGGTAATGAAAGACATCCTGGCCGGTCTGCCCATGGGCCCATTTAAGAACACCCCATTTTCTGTCGGCAAAGTCGACTGTATCGCCCTCCCCCTGGTTTATGACCAACAGATTTTTGGGGTAATGAACATATATTCAAGAGCACCGAACAGTTTTTCCGAAGAAGAGGTTGAGCTTTTAAGGGGCATGAGCAGGGAGCTGGTTTTTGCAATTTTTGCTCTGGAAGCCAAACAGTCGGACCAGACGCTGGCACGGCTCCAGGCAGCAAGGAAAAAAGTATTTGAGAATAATACCGATCTGATCATTGTATTCAATGGGGATGGCACCATACAGGAGAGCAACCCTGCGGTCAGCGAAAAACTTGGCAGGGATAGCCAAAACATTGTTGGCGCCGGTATTGTTGAAGTTCTTTTCCCGGACACCCCACCCCCTGATGAATTTACAGAAGCATGCAGGGAAGGCTCGGAAAACCTGGTGATCGACCTGCATGGCATTGAATACCTGGTGAATATCTCTCATTTAAAATATCAGTCTGAAGATACAGACAGCCTGCTGATGATTGCCAGGGACATCTCTGAAAGAAAGATCCATAAGTCAGAAACGATCAAAGCGTCCAAATTGGCAGCCATGGGAGAGATCTCAGTTGGTGTTGCCAACGAAATCAACAATCTCACCAATGGTGTCATTAACTACACGCAGATTCTGAGTGAAGAGATCGAAGAGGCTGCGGGTAATAATGGGTACCCGCTTGAATTACTCAACAATGTTATCAAAGAAAGCGAAAGGATCTCGCAGATTGTCCAGCAACTCCTTTTCTTTAACAACAAGCAGGGTCAGACGGTTAATTCGGTCCTGATAGAAAAGATATTTGAGGACTCTTTGTCCCTTCTCAAGCACCAATTCAAGTATGACGGTATCAATGTCACTGTTGACTTTCCAAAACCCATGCCGCCGGTCCGGGTAAATGTGCAGGAAATGCAACATGTGTTTTTAAACATATTGAGTAATGCGCGTTATGCGTTGAACATGCGGTATACTGGTGAGCACACCAATAAACGCTTGGCAATAAAAGCCGAACTGTTCTACAAGGACGACCAGCAGTGGCTGCGAATATTCTGCACCGATATGGGCGTCGGCATCCACCCAAGTATAATGAACAAGATTTTTGAACCGTTCTTCTCCACTAAACCGAAAGGAGAAGGAACTGGCCTCGGGCTTGCCATTTGCCAAGGCATAGTTGAAGACAATCATGGCACCCTGCAAGTTGAAAGTGTGTTGGACGATCACACGACAATCCTGTTGGACCTGCCGGTAAACAATTCATAAAATAAGCGTACCATCACCCCCCTTCTTCCCTCCATATCCACGTCTATTCGGGCTATCCCAGACACTGCATACCTGTTGTATGCTACAGCATTGTTGCAACAGTACCGTAGCATGCAACGCACTTTGCAACGCTTTATGCTTCGAGGGCTCGCTTAATGACTCCGGGGTGAAAACAAAAAACAAAGCAGCCGAAAGACATATACTTTTTATCATTATTTCAATTGCTTAAGCGACAAGACAAGAACTAAAAATGAAATTGAAAACCACAAAAGAAGTCTTTTTTCTAAAAAAATACGAGGAAAATACCGCTAAATAAAAAATTGGCATCGTTCCTGCATCACTAAGATTAAAAACAAGGACGAAACAAACCAACAAAACAAATAATAGAGCGAATAAATAAAAAATAAATTAAGGAGGGATACCATGACTAATGCAATCGAAACCACTGAAGAAAGAATTGAAGCCATTGTTCAAGAACAGACCCAAACCCAAAAAACTGAAATGTCTAAAGCTGAAATCTGCTTTGGATCCCTGATGGCAATTGCTGCTATAGCTGGTATGTGGGGTGTTGTTTCCTTATTGATTTCATTATTCCTTAACTAACTGATAGCAAATATACAATAAAATCCCCTCTTGACATGCAGTACTCATGTCAAGGGGGGTTTTTTATTTCAAATTTTATAGAAGTATTGCAATAAAAAAAAACATCAATTCTTATAGTTTATAATTCCATAAAATTACATTATTCAGTTTGAAAACAATTATCTTAATCATTTATCTCCTGTAAATGTTTAGATCACATACCTATTTATCTATAATAAAAAATAAATCACAAAATAAAAAACTGCACTTCTCTCCATTATATACAATTCACTACAATGCAACGTTTTTGTGGCAACAAAAGCGTTGCATGCTACACCGTTGCAACACATTCCTGTTTTTCTTGCCCCGCCCAGCATAAAGAAAATTTATCATGTAAAATCATACAGTTGCAATACATTACCAAAAATATATGTTATAAAATTCGTTTTTTCTACCTGTCTCAAACTGATTAAACCACCTCCTCTCCCTTTCACATTTTTTCGCGTATAATTATTTGCAACCCTTTTAATATTGACTGAAAACACCACATCATATTCCACTAACTACCTTATTTTATTATCAAATAATTTGTTTATTTTTTGCTGTTAGCAGTAACTTTATAGTCATGAATTTTGTCAAAAATTACAAAAGATTTCAAACTGGCACGGTTCATGCTTAATAAACAACAAAGATCTAAAATGAAGATCAGACAACTCAGGACATCTAATAAGGGAGAAAAATCATGTTGAGCATCCAGAAGATAACAGAAGATCAGGTCTCAACTTTCAGCAATGAAATAAATTTGGTCGATTCAGACCTTGGCAACTCAAAGCTCGGCATCGGCATTATAATGGTACTGGCCGGTTTTATAGGTGCCTGGGGCACCATCTGCCTTGTTAACGGTCTTGTCCAAGCCAACAGCTTTCAGCAATTAAGTCAGGGATTATTTACAGCAATTACTGGATTATAAATTACAAACCTTTTTATTCCAAAAATTAAACAGGAGGAAAATCATGGCAAGCAAAACAAATCAACCTAAAAGTATGAACGTATTCAAGTTCACATCAATTTTTTTGGGTTCCTTAATAACCATCTGGTCCTCAGCAGCTATACTCAGTGGATTGGCCCAGGTAAACTGGCAGGTTTCAGAGCTGCTGCGGCAATACCTGATTGCTGTCGGTCTGATGCAGGAGTTCCATACCCTTACAGACTTCTACACCCATATCAAGGGTGTTGAGTATATTATTGCTGTGCTGTTTCTCGGAACTTTCCGGCATTTTATGGGTACCTTAATAAACCGGCCAAGGAAATGGCGACAGATTAATCAGGGAAAAAATAACGAAAAAAGAGCCTGGCCGGTCCATACTGGTCAGGCTTTTTTTTATTGTTTTCCCGCAACAAATTTATGCAGTTGAAATTTGTAGACGATTGAATTTTACAGCAAGTTCCACACAACAAAACAATATAACTTGAAAAAAATATTTAATTTAACGTTGCCAATGACATTATTTTGTTATATTCAAAATTTGGGAACTAATTTTGTTGGCTAGCGGGTGTTACATAAAAAAATATTTCTATTGTACCGTACTTATTTATTTGCATGTTGCGATGCTTTATTCCATCCCATTTGAATAGAGACCCGCATGAGAAAAACCATCGCAACACTCCTACGGAACCAGCGATATAAACGAAGTGCTGTGACTCCATTTTATCGAGTAAGCGGACTATTATTCATGCCTGGAAAATCATTCATCATTATTTTCTCCCTTCTTTTTCTGCTGATCAGTGCATCAGCAATTGCTCAAGATGATATTTCCAGAGAAAATCAGCCCTCAGACTCAGAGGGAAAAATTCTGCGCTTGGTTCTTATCCCTGAAAAAAATGTTTTCGAACAGCGCCGCCGTTACAAGTTTATCACCGACTATCTCTCAAAAAAGCTGGAAATGACCGTTCTTGTAGAGGTCATGAATAATTACGGGGAAATCTGTGATGCTTTTATAGAAGGACGTGCTGATGTCGGATTTTTCGGCAGCTACAGCTATGTACTCACCCGTGCAAAAGCGGGCATTGAACCGCTCGCCAGACCTGTTTGGCTTAATGATGAATCCACCTATCGGGGCTATATCTTCGTCAGGAAAGACAGTGGAATTAGAACCGTAGAAGATATGCGGAACAAAAGCCTGATCCTTGTCGATAGAGCGACAACTGCCGGATATATTTTTCAGTTGTATTATTTTAAGTACTCGAGCATAGACAGCCTGGATGATTATTTCTCAGAGATAATCTTTGCCGGCAGTCACGATACGGCTGCCTGGGCAGTGTATACTGGAGAAGCAGAAGTCGGCGGCACGAAAAACCATATATATAATGCCATGGCTGAGGAATATCCTGAATTTAAAGAGCAGATGCTTGTTTTAACTGAGTCACCCAAGTTTCCTTCAAATGGCTTGGCCGTACGCAAAGATTTAAACCCGGCTATTAAATTGCGAATCCGTAACCTTCTCTTAAACCTTCATAAAAATGAAGAAGGAAAAAATATCCTTAAACATTTTGGGGCGCTCAAATTTATCGAAACTGAAGATGAGGATTACAGGCTTCTTTATACCATGATAAACGCATTAAATATTAACCTGAAAGAATATCCATATAAAAAATGAATTTCTCTTTCCGTACAGCCAGGAATCTCGGTCTCTTTATTTTACTGGTGATCATAATTGTTGAAAGTCTCTTTTCATATATCTCTATGTCAAAGAGTGCGGAAAGGCTCACTTCCATCATCACCGTTGATCAGGTCAAGTTGAGGAAATGGTATGATGTGGCGGAAATCATTACCCATGCCAAAGATAACCTGTACGAATACAGACTGGGCAGGATTGAAGTGGTTGCCTCTGTTGATCTGCTGATCAATCAGGCAATCAAGGAAATAAACGAGATAAAAGAATTGTCAGCTGACGATGATGAACTGTCAAGCATCAACGAGATAAATAAGGCTGCCGGGAGATTCAAACAGGCCCTTTATGCCTTTGAGGCAGAAGTCCGGGAAGGTTACCGGGGAGGTTCATCGGCCAAGGAGATGGAAAATATGGCTGTCAGGGAGGCGGACAGGATCGCCTCCCTTGGCAGAGAAGCCGCCTCCTTTGTGAGTAAAAGGATCGAGGAGAAAAACTACGCCATTCTTGAAATCTCACTATTTTCTCAGAAAATGCTCACCCTGGTGCTTTTTATCGGCATCATTGCCGTACTGGTCAATGCTTACTTTATGGCCCGTGCCCTGGAAAGGCCGATCAGGGAGTTGGTAGATGGCACGAAACGCTTGGCAGACGGGGACCTTACCCACAG
>PVMK01137607.1_pt1 | contig 20906 bp, 18 predicted proteins | sample 1853481 | NCBI WGS metagenome assembly PVMK01 (sample SAMN08533507, study PRJNA380276) | Marine sediment metagenome, whole genome shotgun sequencing project.
CGGCCTCGTTCAGTCCTTCAGCACCAGGGGTCGGCGCGGCGGCTTCGCCGCTCCCGCCGCCGTTGCTGCGGACCTCTGCTGCGGCCCGCGATACGCGGCCATCTGGCACGCTAACGCGCACCAGCTGACGACGTCTCGCGGCCCTCGCGACGAGGCCCTCCGCAACAGCGCCACGCCGACTGGAGCATCCCGGTGGGGATGTAGGCTGCGGGACGTCAAATCCGAAATCCGAAATCCGAAATCTAAAATCCCACTGGGGTTGGCGGATGGAAAATTCGAAATTCGAAATTCGAAATTCGAAATTCGAAATCGTACTGTCGTATCATCCCCCCATGACCATCGAGGTCCGCATCCTCCGTCTTCCTCATGCCGAGGGATTGATGCCTCCCGACTACGCCACCGCGGGCGCGGCCGGGGCCGACCTGTGCGCCGCCGTCGACGATAGTGACCTCGTCATCGAGCCAGAAACGCGCGGCGGTGCCGACGGGGCCTAACGTGTTGGAGATCCCCGGGCGGCTTTCGACGGGCCAGGTGCGGCCGCGGTCGGGGCGTCGCCATCCGCCACGGGCTGACCGTGGTCAACGCTCCCGGCACGATCGACAGCGACTACCGCGGCGAGCTCAAGGTGCTGATGGTCAACCTCGGGTCGGAGCCGGCGACCATCGCCGCGGGGAGCGGATTGCACAGCTCGTCATCGCTCCGGTGACCCGCGCCGTCTTTGTCGAGTCCGCCGAGCTGAGCCCGTCCGAACGCGGTGACGGCGGCTTCGGCTCGACCGGGGTGTGAGCGTGGAGGTGCTCATCCTTGCCTCCGGCTCCTCGGGCAACGCCGCCCTCATCAGCTCGGGTGGGACCTCGCTGCTGGTCGACGTCGGTGTGTCGGCCCTCCAGATTCAGCGCCGGCTGGAGGTATTCGGCCGCACTCCCGAGGAGGTCGCGCGGTGCTCCTGACCCACGAGCACTCAGACCACGTGCGGGGCCTCGACGTCTTTCCTCCGCCGCCACCACCGGGCGCCGGTGTGGGCACCCGCGGAACCTGGTCGCGGCTCGACGTGCGCTGCGATGGCGGCGGCGAGCTGGAGTCCGGACAGACGCGGGTTTATGGAGATCTGCGGGTCACCCCGGTCAGTACCTCGCACGATGCCGCCGAACCGTTGGCCTTCATTTTTGACGACGGGAGTCACTGCGCCGCCTTCTGTACCGACACCGGGAGGTTCACGACGCTGCTCCAGCAGCGCCTCCTCGGCTGCGAGCTGCTCCTGCTCGAGGCCAACCACGATACGGACATGCTCCGCCACGGGCCCTACCCGTGGCCCTTGCGGCAGCGCATCGAGCTCCTCCACCGGGCCACCTCTCCAACCACCAGAGCCTGAGAGCAGTGGACCAGGTCAAATCGTCCGTTCTGCGGGCGGTCGTGGCCCTCCACCTCTCGGCCGAGAACAACTGCCCGACCTGGTGTGCGAGACCCTGCGCAGCGCCGTGGACGCCAGGACACCCCGGTGACGGCGGTGACCCGCAACGAGATGCTGCGGGTCACCCTGGACCGCGACGGCGCCCACCTCGAGCGCCGCGACCTTCCAAAGTAACGTTCAAACGTTGAAACGTTCAACGTTAAACGTTAAACGTCTTTCGCACCACTCCCGGGCATTCTGGAACATCTTCAGCCACGGCGAGGCCTCGAGATCGCGACGCCAGTCCGGGCGGCATCCAGCCCCACTGCCAGGTGATCGAGGTTCTCTCGGGGTGCGGCATCATCGCCAGGTGGCGGCCGTCTGAGAGCACAGGGCGGCGATGCCGCGGGGCGAACCGTTGGGGTTGTGCGGGTAGGCCTCGGTGATGCTCCCCGAGTCGTCGGCGAAGCGGACGGGGGCCAGGCCTTCGTTTCGTCGATCCGGCTCAGGACCGCCTCGTCGGGGAAGAACGCGCGGCCCTCGCCGTGCGCGGACCAGACCCCGAGGGTTGACCCTTCCATTCCCCTGAGCATGACGGCCGGGCTTTCGAGGATGGTGGCGTGGCGAAGCGCGACTCGAAGCGGCCCGAGGCGTTGCGCACGAACCGCGGCTGCGCGCTCGCCGTCGAGGCCCCGCCACGGGCACCCAGCCGAGGAGGGCCAGCAGCTGGCAGCCGTTGCAGACTCCGAGGCTGAAGGTGTCGGGGCGGTCGAGAAAGGCCTCGAACTGCGACCACAGATCGCGGTTGAAGCGGATCGATCCCGCCCAGCCCTTCGCCGCATCGAGGACATCGGCGTGGGCGAAACCGCCCACCGCTGCCACGCCGCGGAACCGCTCGAGGGTGATGCGGCCGGCCAGCAGATCGGATATCGCCACATCCCACGGATCGAAACCAGCGGCGAGAAAGGCCGCCGCCATTTCCCGGTCGCCGTTGGAGCCCTCCTCGCGGAGAATTGCGACCGGGATCTTGGAGCCACGATCCATGATCTCCGGTGCCGTCGGTTGGGGTGTGAACGACAGGTGGTAGGGAGGGGCCATTCGGCGTCGCAGCCCGCCGCGCTCGGCGGCAACGCACCCGGGGTCCGCCTGCTCGAGCTCGAGTCGGAAGGAAGTCGCCTCCCACAGGTCGCGAAGGTCGCGCATGTCCGCACGCAGAACGTCACGGCCTCCGACCGCAATGCGAATCTCGGGCTCGGCCAGGGTCTTGCCGATGTGGCGACACGGCACGTCGGCCCGTTGCAACATCTCGAGGGTGCGTTCGAGATCCGTCTCGTCCACCTCCATCACCATCCCGAGCTCCTCGGCGAAGAGGTGGGGGATGGGGTCGGCCCCGTCCTCGGCAGCGAGCTCGATCTCAATTCCACAGTTGCCGGCGAAGGCCATCTCCAACAGGGTGGTGACGAGCCCGCCGTCGGAGCGGTCGTGGCCGGCCGTGAGCACGCCGACAGCGATGAGCTGCTGGATCGCCGCAAATGCGCGACCCAGGACGTCTGCGTCGTCCACGTCGGGCGTTTCGTCTCCGATCTGGCTGAACACCTGCGCCAATGCCGAGCCGCCGAGGCGGTGTTTGCCGCCGCCGAGGTCAACCAAGAGGAGGCGGCCGCACCCAGGTAGCTCGAGGTCCGGTGTCACCGTTGACGTGACGTCGGGGCACGTGACATAGGCCGAGATCACGAGCTCGCCGGGCGCTTTGACAAGCTCTTCGCCTCCTCCCGGAAGAGGCGCCCGGGCGGCCATCGAGAGGCTGTCCTTGCCGCCGTCGACCGCGATGCCGAGATCCAGCATGATGTCACGCATGGCGGTCGCGGCATCGTACAGCGCCGCACCCTCACCGGGGAGCTTTGCCGCCCACATCCAGTTGGCCGAGCAGCGCACGTCCTCGAGCGCCGTCACCCGGGCCCACACCAGATTGGTCAGCGCTTCACCGACCGCCATCCGCGCCATCGCGGCCGGGTCTATGAGGCCCTTGAGCGGCTGCTCGCCGATGGCGGTCGCGGCGCCGGTGACGGCGAAGTGGCTCTGCGCGATCACCGCCACGTCGGCGACCGTGAGTTGCAGCGGGCCGGCGCATTGCTGCCGCGCCACCAGACCCGAAACGCTGCGGTCAACCTTAGTCGTGAGGAAGCGTTTGGATCCCACGGTCAGGAGCCGCAGCACCCGGTCGAGAGCCTGTGCGACCTCGAGATCCGACGGAACCCGGATCTCTTTCAGCGACGCCGGCCGGCGGTCGGACCCAAAGGTCTTCTGTGGAACCCGGCCGAGCACGTGGTCGAGCACCAGATCGACCGGGGTGGTGTCATCGGCCGCGTCGTGAAGGATGACCCTTCCGTCGCTGGTTACACGGCCTACGAATGCCACAGGGACCTGCTCGCGCTCGCACAAATAGCGGAAGCGGGCTTCGTCACGAGGCCTCAGGAGAAGGGCGTTGTTTTCCTGGTACTCGGCCCCCCAGATCTCCAGTACCGACAGGCTGTCGTCGCCGACCGGGATCTCGCGAATCTCGAGCTTCGCTCCGATGGGCTCGACGATTTCTTTGAGCACGTTGCAGTTACCGCCTGCTCCCTGGTCGTGGATACTGACGATCGGGTTGGCCGTTCCGAGTTCGGAGCAGGCGCGGATGACCCGATTGACCTTCTGCTCCATCTCGGCGTCGCCGCGTTGGACGGCGTTGAAATCGAGTCGCTCGGGATTATCGCCCTGGACCATCGATGAGGCGGCGCCGCCCCCCATACCGATGCGATAGGCGGGCCCGCCGATCTTCACCACCCACATCTCGGGCTCGGGTGCCTGTTTGGCGATGTGGCGGTGGTCGATCTGACCGATGCCGCCGGAGAACATGATCGGTTTGATCCACTCCCGGCGTTCGCCGTCGGGCAGACGAAGCCCGAAAGAACGGGTGAAACCCGCGATCACCGGTTCACCAAACTTATTGCCGTAATCCGATGCGCCGTTGGACGCCTCGATCTCGATCGTCAGTGGTGGGGCCAGGTTGGGTGGGTAGCCGAAGCCTTCGTCCTCCCAAGGAAGCTGATAGCCGGGAAGCTGCAAATTGCCGACGCAATATCCAGCGGTTCCGGCCACGACCAGCGCCCCGCGACCGGTGGCTTGGACGTCGCGGATGCGGCCGCCGGTCCCGGTTTCGGCGCCAGGGAAGGGCGCCACGCCGGAGGGGAAGTTATGGGTCTCTGCGGTGAAGATGACGTCGAGATCCAGCTCGCGAACCATGAGTGGCGAGCACGCCTCCGGGTCGGCGCTGACCAGTGCCGGAGCCGGAAAACCGCGGATGGCGCTCGAGTTGTCGTGAAAGGCGATAACGCTGTTGTTCGGATTGGCCTCCCAGGGCGTGCGAACGATTTCGAAGAGGTGCTGCGGTAGCTCCTCGCCGTCGATTACGAGCCGCCCCTTGAAGAACCAGTGCCGCGAGTGCTCGCTGTTGGACTGGGCGATGTCGAAGCACTCGACATCGGTCGGGTCGCGTCCCATGCGGTCGCGGAAGAGGGCGGTATAGTAGTCGAGGTCCCAGTCGTCGAAGGCGAGGCCGAGCTCACGGTTGAGGCGCTCGAGGGCGGCGCGGCCCTGGGCCATCACCGGCACCGTGGAAACCTGCGTAGGCTCGATGCCGACGCTGAAGCCGGTCAACGGCTTGGGGTATTCGCACTCGGTCATGCGATCGTGGATGCGGGCGAGGAAGGCGAGTGCAACATCGGCCGACATCGGCGCAGGCGTATGGAGGAGGTAGCGCCGTGAGCGCTCGATGCGCATCACGGCCTCGATCCCGCAGGCATGGCAGATAGAGACCGCGTTGGTCGACCAGGCGGTGGTGAAGGTCATCCTCGGCCCGACCTCGAGGACCAATCCCACGGTGTCATCGAGGAAGCTCGTAGGGCCGTAGGACTCCGGCTCGAATGTCTCGGCGAGCAGCCAGTCGAGGATCCGCTGCTCCTCCGGGTGGAGTTCGCGGTTGGCCTGAATGTAACAGCAGTGTTCGGTTGTCAGGTCGGAGACCTCGGCATCGAAGATGTCGCGCGCCGATCGGAGCAAGCTGTCGTGGGTGGCGATGGGCAGGTCGAAGGCTCGAAAACGTCGGATCAGCGTCATGGGGAGGTTGTAGCAGGAACTGCGGTTCGGTACCAGTATAGAATCCAATTCGGATGCTACGGGCCACGGCCGCAGGCCTCGGCCCGCAGAATTTGTGAGGGAGGCGGGAAGATGACCACATACCGCGATTCGGGCGTTGACATTGACGCCCAGGACCGGGCGCTGGCCCAAATCAAGAAGATGGTGCGCAACACCTACACCGACAATGTGCTCTCGGACCAGGGGGCCTTTGGCGGTCTGTTTCGGATGCCTGTCAAGGGCTTCAAGGAGCCGGTTCTGGTGGCCTCGGCGGACGGAGTGGGGACCAAGCTAGCGGTTGCTTTCGCCACAGGGCGACATGGGTCGGTGGGCCGCGACCTGGTGCATCATTGCATCAACGATATCCTGGTCCAGGGTGCGCGACCGCTCTTCTTCCTAGACTATCTGGCGACCGGGCGCCTCGAGCCGGATGTCGTCGCGGACGTTGTCGGCGGGGTGGCGGCGGCGTGCTCGGAGCACGGTGTGGCCCTCCTCGGCGGCGAGACGGCCGAGATGCCGGGTTTCTACCGCGACGGCGAGTATGACCTCGCCGGCTTTATCGTCGGCGTTGTCGAGCGCCGCCGGATTCTCGACGGATCATTGGTGAGGACCGGCGACGTTCTCGTTGGCCTGCCCTCCAGCGGTCTCCACACCAACGGCTACTCACTCGCCCGCAAGGTCTTCTTCGAGCAGCTCGAGCTGGGTCCGGACGACACTGCCCCGGAGCTCGGCAGGACGGTCGGTGAGGAGCTGCTCGAGGTTCACCGCTGCTACCTCGAGCCTGTGTGGCCGCTGTTCGAGGATTGCCAGGTGCACGCTCTCGCCCATATCACCGGCGGTGGTATCACTGACAACTTGCCGCGGGTGCTGCCCGGCGGGCTGCGGGCGATCGTCAAGGTCGGTGCGTGGGACATCCCGCTGGTCTTCCGCCTGCTCGCGGAAAAGGGTCAGGTGCCGGAGGACGACATGTGGCGCACCTTCAACCTCGGTGTCGGGATGATTCTGGTGGTGCCGCCCAAGCAGCTCGACAAGGTCCTCAAGAGCCTCCGCGAGTCAGGCTTCCCCGGTTTTCCGATGGGCAACGTGGTCAAGGGCGAGTCGGGCGTCGAGTACGATCACCCGCCCGAAGGCTTCCCGAGCGGTTTGCGCTGACCCGTGCCCGCCCGCCGTCCGCGGTCTGTGACCGCGGCGCCACCCGTTTCCGAACCCGTGTCCGTGTTTGTGCCCCGGGAAGGCGCTGCCGCGAGAGGATGCCAGGCACGCCGATATGACGTTGAGGACAACGTCATATCGGGATGCCAGGCACCTCCGGTGAAAGCGCCTGCGGCGCGCCGGCGGGCTACTCCCTGCCGAACGACGCCCCCCCCCCTTTCGTGTGATCGCGCCGATTCCGGGCCTCTGCTGCGGCCCGCGATACGCCGCAATCTGGCGGTCGCAAGCGACCGCCATCTCACGACGTCTCGCGGCCCTCGCGACGAGGCCCTCCACGCCAGCGCCACGCCGACTGGAGGCTCCTGGAGTAGGAATTGGATTGGGGACGGCAAATCCGAAATCCGAAATCCGAAATGGCTGAGCGCCTGTTCATTTGAGCAGTTTTCTCTCTCAAAACAAATGATTTACGATGTTTCTGTTGAATCGATGAGAGGGGGCTGCGATGGTCAAACATATCGGGATGATTTACTGCGAGCGTATCCAGGACGCGAGTTGCGTCGGTTGCGCCAAATGCTACAAGGCGGTCAACGAAAATACTTTTGTCTTCGAGGACCAGGGCGACGTGCGCGTTGTTTTCAAGACGGGCTGCGGCGACTGCCCGGGTCTGGTTGTACCGAGGGTCGATCTCCAGATGACAGTCCTCGACAGTCTCGGCGTGGGTGTTGACGAGATCTATTTCGGCACCTGTGTCAAGAAGGTGACGGGCTTGATGAACTGTCCGATGAACGTCGACGGCGTGGCTCGAGTCCTCGAGGAAAAGTTCGGGGTTCCGGTGCACATGGGAACGCATGATTACTAACGGACAGTTGAATTCTCAATTTTCAATTCTCAATTTTGAATTGATCGCCGTCGAAATCCGATCCAAGGGGTGGACGGGTGGGAATTGAGAATTGAGAACTGAGAATTTGTGTTCGTAGCGAGTATGGGCTTGCATTTCACCGGTTTTTCCGTACAATCCGAGGTCCCGGAATGAACCGGGGGAAACAACTCCTTGCTCCGGACAGCGTTTCGGGGCCGAAGGCCGAGAGGAGACACATATGCCGTTGTACGAGTTGGGGATCATTGTCGATCCCGAAGCCCCGCCCGAGGAGGAGACCTCCACCCTGGAGCGTCTCGAGGGCATCATCACCGATGCCGGCGGCGAGATGGTGGACAAGGACGCCCGTGGCCGTCGCCAGCTCGCCTACCCGATCAAGAAGAAGAATTACGGCGTTTATCACTTCTGGACGTTCAACGTCGGTGCTGAGGTGCTGGAGAAGCTCAACTTCGAGATGCGCACCCACGACGTCGTGCTGCGCTCGCTGATCCTCAACATGGACCGCGAGCTTCGTCGCAAGCGCAAGATGGACGCCAAGCTGGCGGCGCGGGCCGAGAAGAAAGCGGCAAAAGCCGAGGCGAAGGCTGCGGCCGCGGCAATCGTCGAGGACTGAGGAGGTTGACATGAGACCACATCACAAGAAGCGTTTTCGCCGACGCGTCAAGGTCTGCCGGTTCACGGTCGAGAAGATCAACTACATCGACTACAAAGACATCGAGCTGCTGCGCGAGTACACCCCGACCAACGGCAAGATCCTGCCGCGACGGGTGACCGGGACCCGTCCCGCCTTCCAGCACAAACTGACGAGGGCGATCAAGCGGGCGCGGTTCATGGCGCTGCTGCCCTACACTGGCGCCTGAGGTTCGCGGACATCGATACCGGTCTTCTGCGGCCGGTGATGTGTTCATGACGACCGAGCAACCCGAAACGCAGGAGGCACAAGCGCCGCTGCCGCGCATCCCGCGGCTGGGCGCATCGGCGTCCGGCCTGGTGTCGTTGCTGCTGGTGGGCGGGTTGTTCGTCATTCCTTTCTTTGGTTTGCTGATCGCACCGTTGAGCGCACTCCCGGTCCTCCATTTCCAATCGAGCGGCGCACCGGGTTATCGCGCATGGGGTCCAATGGTGGCCCTGCTGTTGGTGGCCTCGGGCGCCGGCGCCTCGGGCATTGCTTTCCCACTTCTTGCTGCGTACGTGCTACTGGTTGTGCTTCCGGCGGCCACGGCTGAGGCGTGGACGCGGTGGCGGTGGAGTGAGGGTCGGTGGATCGCGGTGGCCACCTTGATCGGAGTGGTTGCCTGCCTCGCCGCGACCGCAATGGCGGCTCGACCGCAGACGCCGATGGAAGCCGTCTCCGGCTGGTTGCGGGCGGCGTCTGACGATGCCGGCGAGCTCTATGCGGCCTGGGGCCTGGCCGAGGGTGAGGTAGCGCTGGCACTCGACGCTGCAGAGCGCGTGGCCTCGTGGGTTCTGCCGAGCCTGCCTGTGGCTTATCTCATAGCGGCGCTCTTCTGGCTCAGACCGCGTCTGGCGCTGCTCGGGCTGGGTGACGGTGTGGGAACTTTTGAAGACTACCGCAACGACGAGTGGCTGGCTGCGGTCTTTGCCGTGGCGGGAATCGGCACCTTGTTCCTCGGGGGCACCGCTCGGTGGGTTGCCGTCAACTTTTTGATCGCGGTGCTCATCTTGTATTTTGTCCAGGGTTTGGCTATCATTCGGGCCCACCTCGCGCGCTGGTTCGGGCGAGGCTGGCTGGTGCGCTGGGGCGTGGTTCTGCTCTGCTTACAGGGGCCGCTGCCGTTGCTGGTAGCGGCGCTCGGCGTCGCGGATAACTTCCACCCGCTCCGGCCAAAGGCCGACGACGACGACGGAGGAACGCAATGAAATTGATTCTGAACGACCACATCGAGAACCTCGGCGAGCGGGGTGATTCGGTGGTTGTCAAGGCGGGCTACGCCAACAACTTTCTGTTGCCAAAAAAACTTGCCTACCCCGACACACCGGGCAATCGGCGCCGCTTCGAGCAGGAGCAGACCGGTTGGGAGGAGATGGACCTCGAGCGCCGCGGTGCGGCCGAAAAGCTCGCGGGCCAACTCGACGGCACCATGCTCGCCTTCGAGCGCCGTGCGGGTGAGAAAGACGTGCTCTTCGGATCGGTGAATGTGGCGGATATCGCCCGCGAGCTTGCGGAAAAAGGCTTCGAAATTGACCGGAAGCGCATTCGCCTCGAGCATGCGATCAAGGAACTCGGGTCCTTCGAGGTGGTGGTGCACATCCACCGTGACATCGATGTGACCCTCCCCGTCCGGGTGGTTCGACCGGGCGAAGATCCAAATGCCGCCGCACCCGAGTTCGTGGCAGAGGGAGCTCTCGAGGTTTCCGAAGAGGACGAGGTTGCGCAAGCGATCGAAGAGGGCATCGAGACTACCGCGTTTCACGTTGTTTCTGAGCCTGAGCCTGAGCCAGAGGCCGAGCATGAGCCTGAGCCCGAGGTTGAAGCAGAGTCGATGGATGCCGACGAGCTTCCGAAGACCGACACTGATTCTGACCCAAGATGAGTGATTCTCACCGGTGAGCTGCACCAAGATCTTGCGCTCTGGCCACTTGCGAAAATGCTCCACATACCGGCGGGTATGCATCCGCTTTTCGCAGGCACCAGAGCATCGAGAGCTTGGCACATCTCACCCGGCAGAACCACTGATCTCGGATCTGAGTGGAAGATGAGCGGCGACAACCACGCCGCGCCATTGGACCCGCCGCCGCAAGGCGGGCAGCAAGAAGGCCTTCTTCGACGGTGGGCGAAGAGCCTCTACTTCATGACTCCCTGGGCTCTGAAGAACAACATCGACACTCATGGAGTCCCGGCTCGATAAGGTCGAGCGGCGGGCCGATCGGATCGAGAACGCCGTTCGGAAACTGCAGGAGGAGCTGACTGAGGTCCGCGACGTGAGACTCGGACTCGTGGAGAAACGAGTCAGCGCCGCGGAAGAGGCCCTGGGGGCGGTTTCAGACGAGACCGGGAGGCTTCGTGACGAGGTGTTTCCGGCCTCGGTGGCTCGCTCCGACGCGTTGCTCGAGCGCCTTGCCGAGGAGTTGGAGGAGACCGCTTCACTGGTCGAGAGGTCGCTGCAGGGGGAGCCGCTCCCGGTTGCCGGCGCCGGCCCGATCGACGAGGGACAGGCTGTCAGACGCACTGAACGACGTGCAGCCCCTGCTGTTGGCGAGCTTTCGCGGCAGCGACGAGGAGATCCGGCATCGCCTGGACCGTTATCTTCCCGATCTCCGAGTCGCCGCGCCGGTGCTCGACCTCGGCTGCGGTCGCGGGGAGTTGCTCCTTCTTCTTCGCGAGGCGGGCGTCGAGGCGACCGGCGTCGAAGGCGACGCGGCGCTTGTCCAGGCGGCAGCACGACGGGGGCTGAAGGTCTTCCAGGGCGACGTGCTCGAGGTTCTGCGCGCTCAGGAAACCGACTCCCAGGGGGCGGTGACGGCCATTCATCTCTTCGAGCATCTGACCCCGGCGACCCTGGCGGCGGTGCTGGCCGAGGTTCGGCGGGTGCTGCGTCGCGGCGGGCTGCTCATCGCCGAGTGTCCCAACCCGCATACCCTGCGAGTCGGCGCTGCGTTTTTCTGGCGGGACCCGACGCACTCGAGACCCTTGCTGCCGGAGACTCTGGAGCTCTTCCTCAGGGCGGCCGGACTCATGCCGACGCGCCGCGAGCTGCTCCACCCCTTCCCGGATGACCAACTGCTGGTCGACGACGAAGGCGGCACACAGGCCCTCACCGACCCCGACATTACGACGCTCGCCGAGCGGGTCGACCGATTGCGCTCGCGGCTCGACGAGATTCTCAACGGCCCCCGCGACTATGCGGTGTGGGCGGAGAATCCTGATACGAGCACCCATCCCTCGTACCCGCTAGGGGGGTTGCAGTGATTCCGGGTCTGGAGGGGCGCACGGCCGTAGTCGGCGGCTCCTCGTCGGGGCTCGGTTACGCGGTGGCCGAACTCATGGCCCGCTGCGGTGCGCGGGTGTTGGTAGTCTCGCGGTCGCAGGAGAGGGTGGCCAGGGCGGTCGAGAAGATCCAGGCCGCGGGAGGCGGCGAGGTCGAGGGGTGTGCGGCCGATTTCACCGATCCCGATGCGCCCAGGGTGGTGGTGGAGGCGGCGCGAGCGGCATTCGGACCACCCGAGATCGTGGTCGCCAACGGTGGCGGGCCACCCGGCATGTCCGCGACCGCGGCGACCGCAGACGACCTCGCGGGTGCCTGTGAGCTCCTCCTACTGCCGGTGCAGCGGCTGGCCGAGCTGACGCTGCCGGCGATGCGATCGGCGGGGTGGGGGCGCTTCGTCGCTATCACATCGATTGCGGTGCGGGAGCCGCTGCCTGGGCTGGTGCTGTCGAATGCCCTCCGCGCAGCCGTCACCGGCTACCTCAAGAGCGTTTCAGACGAGGTGGCGGCCGACGGGGTGACGGTCAACACCGTGTGCCCGGGATTCACCGCCACCGATCGACTCGAAGTGCTGGCCGAGAACATAGCGGGACGCGACGGCAGAACCGCCAAAGAAGTCATTGCCGGTTGGGCTGCGCAAGCCCCGCTAGGTCGCCTCCTGCGACCCGAAGAAGTGGCCGCAGCGGTGGGATTCCTATGCTCGGAGAGCGCCTCCGGAATTACAGGCGTAGCGTTGCCGGTAGACGGAGGATTTGGAAGAAGTCTTATCTGATCCATTTTTCAATTCTCGGCTGGGAGGCGGGTCCGACCCGCCTCCAGCCGAGAATTGAACCGGTACAGCGTATCAATCAACCATCATTTTGAACAAGTAGACATTTGATGTGAAAGGGTTCACAATCGCGCGAAGCGGGTGGCCACCCGCAAGGAGGTTACTATATGCCGACGCGGGACTTGACGTTAGCGATCGTCGGATCCGGTGGTGACGGCGTTATCACCGTAGGGAATATGATAGCGCAGGCTGGCGCGTCCGAGGGGCTGCACGTGATGAAGGTGGAGGCCTATGGACCGCAGATCCGCGGCGGCGAGTCGTCGTGCACGGTTCGTCTGAGCGGCGAACCCCAATTTTCGCCCAGGGCGATCTCGTACAGGTTCTGGTGGTCTTCAACTGGGCTGATTTCGCGCGCTTCCGCGGTGAGATTCTGGTCGCCGAAGGGCGCCATCGTCCTCTACGAGGCGACCGACGAAACCCCGCACGAGGAGATCGACCTCGGGACCGGTCGAAGAGGTCAACTGGGTTCCGGTACCGTTCATCGAGCTGGCGAAGGAAGCGGCGGGCACGACGCTGGCGAAGAACATTGTTACTCTCGGTATTCTCGGCGAGCTCTTCAACCTGCCCAAGGATCCGATCGAGCGCGCGATCACGCAGAAGTTCTCGGCCAAGAAGGAGGCGGTGCTCGAGGCCAACCTCAAGGGATTCGCCGCCGGTCTCGAGTATGCTCACGGGATCGAAGATGTGGCCGCCGGCAAACGGCTCCAGTACACGCCGGGCGAACCGATGCTGCTCATGTCGGGCAACGAGCTGTCAGCGGTGGCAGCGCTCTACGCCGGGATGCCGTTTCTTCGCCGGTTATCCCGATCACGCCCGTCGTCCGAGATCCTCCACCTGCTGTCCAAGCTGATGCCCGAGGTTGGCGGCGACGTGGTCCAGACCGAGGATGAGTTGGCGGCGATCGGTGCGGTGATCGGAGGTTCCTTTGCCGGAGTCAAATCGATGACGGCGACCTCCGGTCCGGGGCTCGCCCTGATGACCGAAATGCTCGGTTTGGCTTCGATGGCGGAGATCCCGGCGGTGATCATCGACGTTCAGCGGGGCGGGCCTTCCACCGGGCTCCCCACCAAGTCTGAACAGTCGGATTTGTGGCAGGCGCTGTGGGGATCTCACGGCGACTCGCCGAGGGTCGTGCTCGCGCCGGCCGACGTCGAGGACTGCTTCCACGCCACGGTGGCGGCCTTCAATATCGCCGAGGAGGCGCAGATGCCGGTCATCGTGCTCTCCGACCAGTTCATCGCCCAACGCAGCGAAACGCTGTCAATGCTGACCCTCGACCACGAGGTCATCGGCCGCCAGGTACCGTCGGCCGGCGATCTCAGGGGGTACAAGCGGTACAAAGAGACCAAGTCGGGAGTCTCGCCGATGTCGTGGCCGGGGATGAAGGGCGGAGAGTACCAGACCAACGGTCTCGAGCACGACGAGGACGGTTCGCCGTCCTCGATGTTCATCGTGCACGAAAAGATGAACTCCAAGCGCTATCGCAAGCTCCGCCTGGTCCGGGACAAGTACAGCTTCTACCGGCGCTACGGCGCCGAAAATGCCGACGTCGGCATCATTTGCTGGGGCTCGGCCAAGGGACCGGTCAAGGAGGCGGTGCTGGCCGCCAACGGTCGCGGCGAACGGGTGGCGGCCTTCGTGCCTCAGCTCCTGTACCCGTTTCCGAATCGTGAGTTCGAGGAGTTCCTCAAGAGCGTGCGCGAGGTGATCGTGATGGAGCTCAGCTACTCCGCCCAGTTTTACAAGTACTTGCAGACCTTCCTCGAGCTGCCTGAGGGCCACACCTATGTCTACAAACGATCGGGTGGCAAGAACCTGACGGTCAGTGAAGTGGAAGACAAAATCCAAAAGGTGCTGGAGATGGGTGCGCTCCGGCGGGAGGTGCTGGTATGAGCGCGTCATCCACCAAGGTCGAGCTGAAGCCCGGCGCCTACAAAACCGATCTCAAACCGGTGTGGTGCCCCGGGTGCGGTGATTTCGGAGTCCTCAATGCCCTCTATCGCTCGATGGCCAAGCTCCAGATCGAGCCGTGGAATACGGTGATCCTGTCGGGCATCGGGTGCTCATCGCGGCTCCCGGGCTATGTCACGACCTACGGCTTCAACGGAGTCCACGGGCGCGCGTTGACGCTGGCGATGGGCGTCAAGGTGGCGCGTCCGGAGCTTACCGTGATCGCGGTCGGTGGCGACGGTGACGGGCTCGCGATTGGCGGCAACCACCTGATTCACGCCTGTCGGCGCAACCTCGATGTCACGTACATCCTGATGCACAACGAAATCTACGGTCTCACCAAGGGCCAGGCGGCGCCGACCACGCCGACCGGTGATAAGACCAAGTCCACATACTGGGGCAACCCCGAACCGTCGGTCGATCCCTGCGAGCTCGCTATTTCGACCGGCGCAACCTGGGTTGGCCGGGGTTTTGCGGGCGACATGAAGTTCCTCACCGAGCTCATCACCGCTGCCATGGAGCACCACGGTTTTTCGTTCCTCAACGTGATGTCGCCGTGCGTGACGTGGCGCGGTGACGACGAGTTCAAGAGGCTCAAGGCGATGCTGAAGTACCTGCCGGAGGACCACGATCCCTCGAAGCGTGCCTCGGCGATCGCCTTTACGCGCGAGAAGGACGTCCTTACGACGGGCGTTCTCTACAGCGTCGACACGCCGTCGATGGTGGACCGTCTCGAGACGATCAAGGAGGAGGCGATGGGTGACAAGCCCGCGCCCTCGACCAAAGAGATCCTGAGCACCTTCTACCCCTCCTTCTGACGAAATGTCCAACCGCTTCCACACGGGCACGGATCCACCCCGTGCCCGTTTCCGTCTCTGTCTCCGTGCCCGCACGCCCTCGAAAAGCCCCGTCGGTCCGGGCCCGCCGCGACTTTCCGAGGGAAGGAGTGAAAAATGGCATTCGAGGCTGATTGAAGTTCGTCGACGGTGCTGGAAGCGGTCCGCGTGGCGAGCACAGCGGTGACAGGTTTTCCTGGAGCTGTAGGCGGGTCGTTCACGGCCCGCCGCTCGGGATCCTTCAGGCAGCATGGAGTTTGAGGTATCCGACTAGATTCGGCGGGCCCTGAAGGACCCGCCTACGGTTTCCTGAGGCGATCGCGACGCACAGGGAAGGATGGGCGTCAAATTCGAAATTCGAAATTCGAAATCCGAAATTTCTCAGGGTAGATGAGCAGGTAAGAATCTCAGTCTCAGAATCAATTCAATATTTGCACTTGACGTCCATATTTGACGATATAAAATGTTTACGGCGTTAAATATTCGCCGCGTGAAATATGTCGATCGAGCGACGAGCACTTTGACGGTCGTGACGGGTCCGGGGATGCGGGCCCGCCGAGCGATCAATTTTACCGCTTCCTGCGGTCCGGGGCACGTTCTGAGGTCGCTGCTGCGCGAGTTCCTGGAGGAGGATTTCCTGAACCGGGTGTGCCGGCACCGGCTCACCCGATCGCAGTTCTGCTTCCTGAAGCTCATCACCACCAACTCGGATCTTCAGGTCGGAGAGCTCGCCCGCTGTCTCGGCGTGTCGCCGGCGGCAAGCAGCAAGAACCTCGACAGGCTCGAGAGCCTCGGCCTCGTCTACCGCGAGGCCTCGGATCAGGACCGACGCGCGATTTTGTTAAAGGCGAGCGCCACAGGGTGAGGAGCTGGTCCGCGAGTACGAGCGCCTCAAAGCCGCGCAGCTGGCACCGGTCATCGATTCGCTGGGTCGCGAGCGAACGGAGCAGCTCTGCGAGCTCCTCGAGGAGGTCTGCGGCGGAATGCTGGCACGGGCCGAGGTCCCTCGCGAAACGTGCATGCGATGTGCCGGCTACTACCGTCCCGACTGCTCCTTCGAAAAGCTGCAGGGGGAAGTGCGCGTTGCGCCCCCGACGACAGCGCAAGGAACAACCCCCGGACGAGATGGAGGCCTAGAAATGCAATTTCGGATTTCGGATTTCGGATTTCGGATTTTCCAGCCGCCGCCATTGAACGTGGCGTGGTTGGGTGGGGGTAAATCCGCAATCCGCGATTCGAAAATGGCTGTTTGGGCTGGGAGGAATCACCGATGAGGTACTGGCGAAAACCGCTGGACATCGACCAGGTAACGGTTCCGCACGGGACGGGTCGTCATCATCGCCGACCGCTGCAAGGGGTGTGCCTTCTGCGTTGAGTACTGCCCGAAGGACGTGCTCGTCATGTCCGAGGACTTCAACCGCAAGGGCTATCACCCACCCGAGGTTGTCAAGGAAGGCGAGTGCGTCAACTGCAACCTCTGCGAGATGATCTGCCCCGATTTCGCGATCTTCTGCGTCGCCGCGGGCGACGAAGAGGCGGCGGCGGCCGTTGCGGCTCGGGGCTGTTCCGGAGGAAGAAGACGAGGGAGGCCCCAATTGAAGACAGATCCAGCAGGTGTCCTGACGGGAACGCACTACCTCGATGGTGACTACGCCTGCGGCGAAGGCGCGATGGCTGCGGGCTGTCGCTTCGTAGCCGGTTATCCCATCACGCCGTCGACCGAGGTGGTGGAGCGGATATCGCAACGTTTTCCCATGATGGGGGGGACCTTCATCCAGATGGAGGACGAGCTGGCCAGCATGGCGGCGGTCGCGGGAGGGGCGTGGACTGGCACCAAGTGCATGACCGTCACCTCAGGTCCCGGTTTCAGCCTGATGATGGAGAACATCGGCCTCGCGACGATGATGGAAACGCCTTGCGTTGTCGTCAACGTGCAACGCGGCGGCCCATCGACCGGCCTGCCGACCATGGTCGGACAGGCCGACATGATGCAGGCGCGGTGGGGGTCGCACGGTGATTACGAGCTCATCGCCCTGAGCCCGCAGTCGCCGCAGGAGGCCTTCGATCTCATGATCGACGCCTTCAACCTCTCCGAGACCTGGCGGGTCCCGGTGCTGTTCATGATGGACGAATGCGTCGGCCACATGACCGAAAAGGTGGTGATCCCGCCCGCCGACGAGATCGACGTGGTTCCGCGTGTGTTGACCGACAAAAAGCCGGGCGAATACCAGCCCTACGAGGTCAACGGCAAACAGGTGCCGGAGATGGTCCGAGCGGGCGACGGCTACCGTTTCCCCACCCCCGCTCGGCCCAACGCCGAGCGCGGCTACCCGGTGATGTCGGTCGAGTGCCAGGCGGTCAGCATCAACCGCCTGATGGACAAGATCCGCCTCAACGTCGCTGACATCATTCACATCGAGGAGGAGGACGTGGAGGGCGCCGACGTGGTCGTGGTGGCCTACGGCATCACCGCACGGGTGGCGCGCATGGCCATCGACATGGCGCGTGCCGAGGGAGTCAAGGTCGGCTTCCTCCGCTTGATCGTGGTCTGGCCGTTCCCGGAGGAGCGCATCCGGGAGCTGGCAAAGAAGGTCAAGGCCTTCGTGGTCCCGGAAATCAACCTTGGGCAGATGGTGCTCGAGGTCGAGCGCTGTGCCGGCGGCAAGGCGCCGGCGATCCTCGTGCCGCACGCAGGCGGCGGAGTGCATGACCCGGCTGATATCTGCCAGGCGATCGTGGAGGCCGTCCGATGAACACGAAAACCATAGAAACCCCTCCCGAAGAGCATCCAATCGCGCCCTTTCTGCGCATGGACCGAATGCCCCACATCTGGTGTCCCACCTGCGGTATCGGCACCATCGTCAAGTGCTTCGCCACCGCCCTCGACGAGTCGGACCTGGATCTCGACAAGACCGCCATCGTCTCCGGCATCGGCTGTACGGGGCGAGTGGCCGGCTATATGAATCTGGATGCGTTTCACTCGACTCACGGGCGCGCCATACCATTCGCCACCGGCCTCAAGCTCGGTCGGCCGGAGCTCCAGGTGGTGGTCTTTTCAGGTGACGGCGATCTTTCCGGCATCGGCGGTAACCACTTCATCCACGCCGCGCGCCGCAACATGGACATTCTGGTGATCCTGGTCAACAACTTCATCTACGGGATGACCGGTGGCCAGAACGCCCCGACGACCCCGTTGACCGCGCGCTCGTCGACCATGCCCTTCGGCAACTTCGAGCGCCCCTTCAACCTGCCCCACTCTGGCGGCGAGCTGTGGTGCCACCTTTGTCGCGCGTTGGACGTGTCTCCACATCCGTCGGCTCACCAAGTGCATTCGGATGGCCCTGCGCCACAAGGGGTTCCGCTTCATCGAGGTGATCGCGCCGTGCTCGACCTTGTACGCGCGCCTCAACCGGCTCGGGAGCGGGCTCGACCTGATGCGGTTCTACCACGACGAGGCCGAGATCCGCCACGGCGCCGACACCCGTGAGGTCGACATCGGTTTCCAGGACAGGATCGTTTGCGGGAACTTCGTCGACGAGGAGCAGCCGACCTATCTCGACATGATGCACTCCCATTACGGCGAGGTGTTGGGCGACCGCTACGTGCCGATGGCCCCCGAAGGGGGGGTGGCTCCATGAGTAGACCGTACAGAGATCCGCATCACGGGTTTCGGGTGGGCCAGGGCGTGGTCCTTGCCGGCCACATCATCGGCCACGCGTGCGCGGTCAACGCCGACAAGCACGCGACCATGATCCAGAGCTTCGGCCCCGAGGCACGGGGGTCAGCCTGCTCCACCACCCTCGCCGTCTCGGACGCCGAGGTGCTGTACCCGTATATCGGGCGTCCGGACATACGAGTTGCTCGGCCGCGAGCTCGAGGTGCCCACCGACCTGGTCGTGCTGAGCGTCGGGATGCGGCCGGCGCACCCTGCGACCTCGACCTTCCACGGGATGCTGAAGGCGCCTGTGGGTCTCGATGGGTTTTTCCTCGAACGGCACCCGGAGTTGGCCCCGGTGGAGACCGCGATCGAGGGCGTCTTTGTGGCCGGAACAGTGCAGGGACCGAAGGACATCGTGGACACGGTGGCCCAGGCGTCGGCGGCGGCCGCCAAGGCTTCGGTGTTGCTGGCCTCCGACCACGTTCAGCTGAATCCCGCGGTGGCAGAGGTGGATTCAGACAAGTGCCGTGGCTGCGGCGAGTGCGCCAACCTGTGCCAGTTCCAGGCGCCGCAGCTGGTGGAGACCGCTCCCGGCGTGTTCACCGCGCACATCAACCCCTCGCTCTGCAAGGGGTGTGGGACCTGTGCAAGCTGGTGTAACACTGGAGCGATCGTCTGCAAGCACTTCACCGATAACCAGGTGCACGCAATGATCGACGCATTTTTCGAAGAGGGAATGACCGGATGAGCGATATCGGCTCGAATCGTCCATACCCGTGGATCGGGAGACCGAGGGGGACATCATGAACGCGAAGACGGTGGAGGCGGCGAGCGACAAACGGGCTCTGGTGATCGGCGGCGGTATCGCCGGGATCCAGGCGGCCTTGGATCTTGCGGACGCCCGGATTCCGGTGACGCTTGTCGAAAAGTCACCGACACTGGGCGGGCGCATGGCCCAGCTCGACAAGACCTTTCCCACCATGGACTGCGCTATATGAATCCTCGGGCCTAAGGCCATGGATGCCGGTCGGCATCCTTTAATCGAGGTCATCACCAACGCCGAGGTCGTTGGCTGCGAGGGGCAGGCGGGGGATTTCCGCGTCCGCGTTCGTAAGAACCCCCGCTTCGTCCACGAAGACCTCTGCGTCGCCTGCGGACTGTGCGTCGAGGGTTGTCCCGTCGAGGTCCGCAGCCGGGATTTCGACTCGAATCTCAAACCCACCAAGGCGATCTACCGCCCGTTTCCACAGTCGGTGCCGGCCGCCTTTCTTATCGACCACCCGCAAACGGCGCCGTGCAAGGAGGCCTGCCCCATCGAGCAGGACGTGCAGGGGTATCTGGCGCTGGTGGCTGCCGGGAAATTCCGCGAGGCTCACGCTCTGATCCGCCGTACGAGCGCCCTGCCGGGCGTCTGTGGCCGCGTCTGTTACCACCCGTGCGAGGAAAACTGCCGGAGGGAGGCCGTCGACGACTCCCTGGCCATCAAACACATCAAGCGTTTCGTGCTCGAAGAAACACCGGTGCCCGAGGAGCTCCTCGAGACCGCTGAACACACCGGCAAGACTGTTGCAGTCGTCGGTTCCGGACCCGCCGGTCTGGCTGTCGCCCACGACCTTGCCCTTCGTGGCCACGAAGTCGTCGTCTTTGAACGCGAGGCCGAGCTCGGAGGCATGCTGCGGGTCGGCATCCCCGCCTATCGTCTGCCCCGACGTGTGTTGACCGGCGACATCGATGTGATTCGCAAGCTCGGAGTCCAGTTCCAGACCAACGTCGACGTCGACGCGAAGGCCATCGCGAGTTTCCGTAAACAACACGACGCGGTCTTTTTAGCCACCGGGGCGCACGACGCGATGACGGCGACGCTGCCCAACGATGACGCCCGGGGTGTGCTCCGGGGGATCGAGTTCCTGCGCAAGCTCAACCTCGGGGAGACGGTTGAGGTGGGCCGGCGGGTGGCCGTGATCGGCGGTGGTAACACCGCGATCGACGCGGCGCGAACCGCGTTACGAGCCGGTGCGGAGAAGGTCTCGATCTACTACCGGCGCTCCCGGAGCGAAATGCCGGCGAGTGACGAGGAGGTCGAGGCCCTGA
>PVMK01172538.1_pt1 | contig 20906 bp, 12 predicted proteins | sample 1853481 | NCBI WGS metagenome assembly PVMK01 (sample SAMN08533507, study PRJNA380276) | Marine sediment metagenome, whole genome shotgun sequencing project.
GCCACGAGCCAGGCAATCGCAAGGTTGAAACCAATTTGCTCAGGTACGGCTGCGAGTCGGGCCAGAACCGAAGTCATGACGTACCCAAAGTAATAGTAGCTGATTCCAAAACCAGATAACCATGGGTCCAGCGGCGGGAAAGTTGGGCTGCGGCCGATGGAATTTAAGAAGGCGAATTCCATCGGTTTTTCAGTACCTGCGATGGCCGGATTTTGAGCACGAACCCATATCCATAAGCCAAAGATGATGACGAAGAAAAGTTCAACAACCAGCACGTAGCGCCAGTTGTCCCGAAGCCAGCTAAAAGCTCCTAAATCCTGATTTTCCGGCCCGGCAACTGCCCGGGCACGATGGTCAGTGCGAAGCGCCCAAAAAGAGAGCCCTGCCAGGGTAACCAGGGCGAACAGTATGCCACCTAGGCTATTGTTAAGGAAGCCAAGGGACGTGAAAAGCCAAAAAACATAGGCAACTATCAGCAATCCGGCCATCTTAACAAAAGCATAACCACGATCAGGAAGTCGATGTAGCAGGCGGTAAGTGAGCGGGAATGATATGGCGCCTATCACCATCAGGACACCCCACCATCTAACTGCGGCCAGAATCTCTGTGTATGCCATATCTAAAACTGGTTATGGGTTCTCGGTGGTTGGGACCTGTCGTGTCTCAGCTGCCGGCTGCTCTACGACTTCGTAAATTGTAACGCCGTTGCTATTGTAGACATCATGAATCAAGCCTTCCCTGACCATCTGCTGGAATTTGAGCAAACCCAGGGAACTGTAATAGGTCCACTCCAAAGGACCAACATAGATATACGACACACCATACTTGTCCAATATCGACACCGCCTGGGGGATATCCGGTGTGTCAAATAATGTATTCAAGTCGAAAATACGATCACTAACTACTGAGCCGGGTAGGACCGCCTTCTGCTGTCTTTGGTGCCAATCCCAACCTACGATCGTCGGCAGGCCGGTGTACATGGACACCCGGTTGGCAATGGCCCGGTAAGGATTAGTGCTATGCGCTTCAGCGATAACCGGTGAGCCCTCGATGTTCCGTTGCATCCACTGAATGGCTTCGTAGTCTTGATTGAGATCAATCAACCGGCCGGTGCCGTCACTTGCAATATCCGTGTAGGTTGTCGTCTGCATAAAAGCCATCCCGTCAAGGGTCGTAGGCGCTTGATCGCTCATTCGAATATCCCATTTGGCTTTGGTCGCCAGGATGGGATATAAAGCCGCCAGGAACAGCAGGACAATCAATGTGACACGCCAGACGCGTCGTACGGTCGGCCGAGCAGAAACAGAAGGCCAATCCCAAACAATGATCACGCCGGCAGCGACGCTCAAGAGAACCCACACTTGCATGTAGAATTTGAAGACAGTGTTCATACGCCCGATATCCCCTTCAAGGACGATGAACTCGACAAACAGGGTCAGGGCCAACGCGGAGGAGATCATAACAAGGGGAATTCGTCTAGCTACCGGAAGAGCTGGCCTGACTGCCATTATCCCGGCCAAAGTTGACAACAACAGAGCCAGGGGAGCGATCCAATAGCCCTTGGCCAGGAAAACTATCAGTAAGGCGACGTAAATAATCAGAGTAATCAGAACTGGAATCGCGAATCGTTCCCAGCGCTCTAAGGACCTTTGGCTCCAGCTTCTGGCCCAGGAGCGAAATTCCACAACGAGATGGGTGATGATCAAGAAAAGAAATAAGCCGTATATGAGCAGGTAGTTGCCCAGTTGTGTGTAAGATCCAGGCCAAAGTCCAAATGAACTATAACCACGTCCGTAATTAGCTGTGAACGGCAGGAACAACATAAAAGAGAGAATGACCAGTACCAGGGCCTCGAAAATGCCCTGGCCAATGGTTTGCAAGCCCCATTTTTTGCGCCGCAGATAAACGCCATATACCACAGCCAAAACACCCAATAGTAAATAGGTTGGATAGTCCCAACTATTGGTTGCCCATAAAACACCAATAGCCAGTGCGCCAATGAACCATTGCAAAATGGTTTGCCACATCGGCGAAGCTCTCTGGGGATCTTCACCGGGACCAAGATGCTGCAGAACGATTGATACTGCCCAGGCAAGGGCAAGCAGGGTGAGAGGTAGCGCAATCATGTGGGCATGCAGATCGCCATAGAGAAATGTAAAGAAAGGAAATTCAGTGATTGGTTGCACTTCCCCAGGATCGGCATTAATGGCCCGGGTGGCATTCCAGAACCAATCACCCGGATAGATTGGGGCTACCTCCTCTGTTAGAGAAAGATCGAGTGCGCCATCAACAGTTTTTACAAGAGCATCTACAGATGAGATGCCCGTTCCTACGGAAAGTTCACCGGCTTTATTCCAGGAGTTGAGCACGACCGTGAATTCCGCGAGGTTGCCCATTATAAGGATGAGAATGGTGGCTACTAATCCACCAAGCAGTGCCCTCCGATCAGGTTGACGCTTAACGGATGATGAGTTCCCGCCGGCAATTCTATCTACTGTGAGGGCCTGACGGCCGGCGTTTTTTGTGATGATATTGAAGGCGATACTAAAGGCGGCCAGACCGGTAAAGCTGGCTAACATGGGTAAGATCAGGTTATAGGCGATTGTTGGAACAATCCCTAACAATTTTATCAAGGAACCAACGTACACAAAGCCATAATAGTAATAGTTGATGTAGCCGCCGGAAAACCAGGGATCATAGGGCGGAAAGGAAGTGCTCTTGAGAACGGCATTCAGATATGACAGATCCATCGGCTTCTCGCCACCCCAAATAACATCCCAGACATCAGGGTTGCCAAGTCGAATTATGATGAAGAGTAAATACAAACCGATACCCAGGATTTCGATCATACCAATTAGCCTGAGATTACTTCTGATGAAAGACAGTAGCTCTCTCTTGCGGCTGAGGGCTATGGTGAGGCTGGCAGCGAATAGGAGCAAAACAACCAGGATAATGGTTGATCGGGAATGAGTAAGAATCTTCAGACTGGCCAATAACCAGGTAAAATATGAGACAATGAGGAGAGAGAGTATTCGGGCCAGAGGATAACCGCGATCTGGTAAGCCACGAAAGACAACGAAGGTGATTGGAAAACATAACCAGCCAAAGAGAATGACGACCAGCCACCAAACAATAGCGGCCAACCCGGGGTAGCGAGCCAGCAAACCCCCAGGTAGAAATAGATCGTTGAAGGTTCCATTGGCTTGCTGGATTTCCCGGGTTGCTTCATCTAACATGAGACCGCTGGGCGCCCGCGTCGCTTCCCCGGGCGACATTATAACAACATCTCTCAGGTCAATGGGGCCGAGTATATCTCTGACCGAATCTGCACTGTAGCGATCGCTTTTAACGAATATCCACACCGGTGGATGATCATACACGCTAAATGCTTCTTCCGCGGCAGTTATTCCGGGCGGTGGCCAGCCAATCTCCGGGGGGGAGCCCCAGTTTAGGACGCCGCCCACATCGCTGACATATAAGGGGCCCACATGGGAATCAGCATGGAATTCGGTGACCAGGTCAAAGCCAAGCTCGCCGGCAAAGAGCGCCTCATAGTAACGAATTGTCAGGGGAAATGTGAGAGGAAGTCGAGGAAGCGACCAGAGCGCACGTTGGCTACTCAGAATAATGTAATCCGATTCTTCTAACCAGCGATAGAAGCTTTGTCGTTTTTCTTCGCTATCCGGATGGGTTATCTGTATTTGACCGTCGCCGGTCCCGTCATAAAAAGCGCCAAATGGGTCTTGTCCTTCGTAGCGGACTGGCAAAGAATCATCCCAATGCTCATTGGCAATGACGCTGGTTCCTACTGTAATTGGACCGCCAGGGCCAATCTCGGCCAGGAGGGTGTAAACAGAACCTTCGGCTACCGGTATATCAGGCAACTCCACCATGGCAGATTGGCGCTGATTACCCAACTGCAAAACTAACTCTTTTTGAGCAAGCGCCGTATTGGTTCGGCCATCCAGAAGAGTGATATTGAGCGATTCACCGTTGTCACTTCCGAATTCTGCATCCGGATCACTCAAATAATTGAATCTTACGCCGGTCACAATCCCGTTTTCCGGCATGTTGAAGCTGACGTACAGGGGGACGCTTTCCTGTATGAATTCGAAACGGCGCAGTGGCAACTGCAATTGCCGCGACTCACCGTCACTTTCATATAGGAGCGTCGCGCCGGTGGGTACATTTTCGAACATCCACCTGGATGCCTGTACCCGGGTAACTGGTTGTCGATAGGTGTCAACGAATGCATTGGCCCATAATAGCGATGGCAGGATAACGATAAGGGCGACGATGGCCGCTCCTGTCTTTTTTGCCTTGCTCTTGCCGGCGTTGTTCCATAATTCCACCAATGCCCAGCCGGCAAGTAAGAGCAGGAATGGGTAAATTGGCAAGAAATATCTGATTGACTTTACCCAACGAGTGCTCATGAAGAGGAAGTAGAGTCCAACCCAAGAGACGATCAGTACGTGTGAGGTCCAGCCTGGCCTGGCTTTGATGATACGCCACAGGGCCCAAAAGAAGCCAAGGGTCGCCGCAATCCCGGCTGTTAACCCCATGCCCCACAATACCATGTTCAAATAAGGGAAAACGATGGGTAACCGGTTGGTCCATTGAAGCGCCGGTGGAAAGCTGGAGTCAGGGCTCTGCAAGTTTTGGATTTCAGTCATATTGGCCCGCCATTGGGGATTGAAACTGAATACAGACTTGACGAGCGTTTCAATCGACCCCGGTGGCTGACCGGTTTCGCCGGTTACGACCTCCTGGACTATTTGGCTGTCGGCAAAGGCATATGGCTGGGCCAGGCGAACGACTATAATTGATATAATGGCTGCAATAGCTATCCCGGCGACGGCATGTTGGAAATCTCGGCCGCCTCTGGTAGTCAGCAGGTAGCGCCAACTGGGTTCAGACGAATTGGCTATCGCCTGACGAGCCAGCCACACGAAGCCAGCCAGGCCGGCCATAACCGCCAGCGGCGCCAGGTTAATTCGAGAAGCAACAGCGAGACCTAAAAAGGCGCCGAAGAATACCCACCAACGATATTTGGAGTCATTTTCGCTGGCCTTCACCGCGCCATACATGGCGATCACTGTTAGCGCAGCTGCCCAATTGTCCATCGTGAAGAAGTGTGACTGCTGAATAGGTAGGACAGCAGCGGCAAGAAGCAAGGCCCCTAATAGTCCAGCACGCCAATCATACAGTCGCCGTCCAATCAAAAAGATAAAGAGAATGGAAACCATATCTGCCAACGCTGACAAGAACCGGCCGACCAGGTGAATGCCATCATAATAAACATAGGAATTGTCGCACAGCTCAGAAAAGGTGTTGCAGATCGAATCGACACCTTCGGCAACCAATCGTGTCGCAGTCATGGGGAAGTTCCCATAAACAAAGAAGGTCCGGCCAACATTATATGGATTTAACGGGGACTCGGAGGTCTTTAAGTAGGTTAGCGGATCAGTCGAGCGAAGCAGGCTGGCTACATCGGTTAAAAATCGTTCATCCGGGTGCAGATGATAGGTGTCGTCCCAATCCAACCCGGTAAACCGAAAAAAGGCGCCCAGGGCGAGAATTAGCAAAAGGAGAATGACCGGAATCAAGAGCTTTGCCGAAAAGCTTGATTTACCTTCTCCCTCGCCTAGATTCGCTGGTTGTGGCGCCGGCGATTCTTCGCCTTCATCAGGGGTCGAAATTTCCTCGACCCCGTTTACTTGTTCCTCCGCCGTCATTCTTCTCCCAGGCAAACGGCGTCTGGCCGATTGACTACTGATATTGATACACGCACAAGGTTAAAAGTGCGCAACGACAAGCCGGGTACCATTCAGGTTTAAAGCTTACCGCAGCCACTGTCAACGATCTTGCATTTACCTTATCTACTAATGAAATTGAGATTAGCCACTCAAGATGCATTAATATTGATTATCCACCAGTACAACATCGATAGATTGAATGTGTATAACCTGGCAAAGCTTGGATTCTAGCGTCCGCCTTAAAATTGACAAAATTGTTGAAGCAGGAGTCATGATTCGACATCAGCCGGTATTTCGAACGCATAAAAGAGGGGATCGGCATTTGACCCGGGAAAAGTCAGCAGCCGTCCGTTCCGATATAGCTGGCTCATCGGCTCAATCTCATCAGCTCGCTCCGGCAAGTACAAAAATACATTGTTATGGCCAGTTTCTGTCTGTGGTGGACCATCTTCTTCGGCGACGTCGGACAAACTGATTTCAGATTGCCAACCTTCCACCAAATAGGCAAAGGTAGGAAAATTTGCATACATGCTGGGAGGGGCGAAAAAATATCCATCCCATTGACCATCTAAAGTATTCAGATAATCGGAGATCCGGTGAGCGATCTCAGTGTTTCGGTCTCCATATTTTGCATCAGCTCGATATCGGCCGAAATAAAAGGCCACGTCGGTTATTGATATCAACAAGACAATGCCTATCAGGGTGGGGGCAATATATTTCGTTGAGACATTGGTAATATCGATAAATTTTTCAGCCAACCAAAATAGAGCCGCTGTTATTAGCAAGTAGATAATCGGCAGGGCGATGAGCAGACGATGAGTACTGGGTGGATCGATAAGCAAAACACCGGCTACCATTACCGTAGATAGAAAGACCACAATTAGGAGTGCATTTTTCAGGCGCTTGATCTTTGCAAGGGCCAGTCCAAGACCAAGCAACAGTAAAACAGAAGGAAAAAAGGACAACAATGGAACTCCTGGTGTGTAGCTGTTGCTGAGATCGTCGCCGAAATTATATGCCAGGAGACCTTGTGCGAATTGTTTTGTCAATATGCCTGCCGTACTGTCCCCGCTTCGCGCCACCTCCTCTATTAGCCAGTTGCCCTGTAGAATTCCGAGAGTTCGATACCTTTCAAAATATATGTCTGGGTTCGATTGATAATATAGTAGTTGGGGTAAAGCCACGATCAGAGCGAGAATGGCGGCCGCCAGGATATGCCGGCGATTTTCCCTAAGCTCATCACCCCTGGTAAACATATACAACACGATTCCCAGAAGGATGACCGGTATAAGGTGAGAGGTGGTGTAGAAATAGGCACTGAATCCGACAAAAAGACCCGCTAAGAGCCATATGAAACGTTGCTTCCTGGTCCAAGCCAGATAAATTAGACCCATTGTCAGCAGCAAAATGAGTGGGTCCCAAATATTGGTCAGCCCGATCCGACTATAATGGATGTGGATGTGAGAACCGGCTAATAGTAAGGCCGCAATAATCCCGGCTATTGGTCCCCAGAACATCCGGCCGACCCAATAGGTAAGCACTACTGTTAGCGAGCCAATTAGCGGTGAAAGAATCCGAACTGCCAGGATCGTTTGTCCGATCAGCTTGACAGGTAAGGCCATCAAGAAAGCCGGCATAGTGGGGTTTGACAGCCAACCTGCTGCGAACGGATCTCTCAGTTGGCCCCCGGCAACCGCGGCCGCGTCCAAGCCGATACTTGCTTCACTCCCACTGAGTATATATGGGTGACTGGTCAAATTTCCTAACCGTAATACGAGCGATACCAGGAAGATCAGTAAGACGGCGAAAGCTTCCCATCTAGGACGAGAAAATATTGTCTCTGCGTTAATGCCTTGGGGTAGACCATCCCATAAACAGTAGACGGTTAAAACGATTGCCCAACACCAGATGAATAGGCCCAGTACGGTAACCTGGATCGATGAAGGATCAGTAGTGAGGCGATCGGCAATGAGTACGAATATCAAAGCCGGTAGTAACAACCATTGTTTCTGCGATATGCGCAGCGTCCAGGCGCTGTTTGCAGGACCATGTATCACCGACTGTTGCCTGTTTGCACGCGTTACCAGGAGGAGCAAGGCTAGCAGAGATATACCAAACCAGGGCAGTGCGGCGGTCTGGAAATTAGCTGAGTTTCGAAGTACCGATTGGCCAATGAAGATACCCCCAAGGCAAAGTAGCAACAAGAGCAAAGTCGTTTTTGGCGATGCTGTCCATGAGATAGAACCTTGAGACGGATCATCTTCAAATTCGGCTGAAGTTTCTTTTATGAGTTCATTCTGAGGAAGGGGCAGTTCAGTGTAGTTGCCCGCCGGTTCAACGTTCTGCACTCTTACCGGTTCATGGTATGTTAGCACCGAAGCTGGCGGTACAATTGCGCTGACAGGATTTTCGGAGACCTTGCGAGCTACAATCAGAGTCATTACGCCACTCTCTGGCGCTGTCTCCTCATAATACGGGCGTAGCCATTGCTCGGTGAAACGTAGGTTGCTCTTCCATGGGGCTAAAATCCAATGTCCGGTCAGAAAGTGAAGCAATGCCGAAGGCAGCCCCTGAATATGCCCCCATTCGAGGGCGTGAAGAGCTTCTACGGAGAAGTAATTCTGCCATCGTTCAACGACAAAGCCCGAACTTGCCAATCGCATCGCCCATCTATCTGCTGAGTCCGTATGGGCGTGGCGGGAAATTTTATTAAAGAAATGTCGGTATGACTCCGCCACCCTTCCCATAGCCAAACGTTCAAAAAAGAGAGCGCCACCCAGTTTCTTGGTGAATTGGTCATTGGGCATCGTGATGACTAACCTACCGTCAACTTCGAGTACTCGATTGATCTCATCAAGGACTGGTTGAACGATGGGTATGTGTTCGAGCACGGAATTGCTTATAGCATTGGCAAAATATCCATCAGGGAAGGGCATGGAATCACCAAAGCCCTGAATTGAATGTTCATAAACTTGATTGTCTTTTGCTTTATTCAGCGGACCTTGCCAGGGGTCAATTCCAACAGTTATCTGACTATCGAAGGCCATCTGCGCAAAATGGCCATCACCACAGCCAACATCTAATATTGGGCTGCTAAGCGCTAATTGATGATAGAAGCGAGCCTCTACGGAGCGCAGTAAAGCCCGAAATGCCGGCAACGTTTTCAACTGGCGCCATAACAGATCATCCTCCTCCGATTTGGGTAGCTCTCTCTTGGTGGATGGCTCTAAAGGATGTGTCTGCTGATTAAGCAATCGTGTATCTCCCGCACCGTGCGCGTGGGTAAGTCACCTTACGTTGTCCCGAATCTTGTACAACTTCTGGTATGCTTCGGGCTCCAGGGTGAGGGCGTCTTCCTTCTTACCTTCAGATAAGTCGCGAAATAGCTTGAGATATTCGCGCGCCGTCTGGTCCGGGCTAAAGGTGTTGATTATTGCCTCGGCCGGCATCCTCGCCGCCGCCGGATTATCGAGAACCCGGATGATTGCTTCCGCCAGAGCTTTATGATCACCAATCGGAGTTATCTCACCCATTCCGGTCATCCTGACCGGTTGCCTGACGCCTGGTAGGTCTGAGGCGATGGCAGGCACGCCATTCATCATCGCCTCAATCTGGACCAGTCCGAAGGTTTCTGTGTTGTTAAGACTGCACATCACCAGGCAATCAAGATTTCGATAGAACGCAGTCAGTTCAGGGCCGTGTAGCGGACCCAATAAGTGGTAGTTATCTTGATAGCGTCTCAGTAGAGGTTCAAGCCGCGAGGCGTATGCATCCTCGCCAATGGCAACAGGGTTAGCTTGAAGGACGTGGGCATTTGGATGGGCCATTAAGATGATTGGCAAAGCGGCTAATAAAACTTCAATCCCCTTTTCGGCTGCTAAGCGAGCTGAGATGCCTATTATCCGCTTATCGTCAAGGTCGTGTTTGTTCCGAAATGCGGAGACGTCAGCGGCCGTTGCAGGGTCGATTTCAACTGGTGGTGGAATGACATGGAGCTTTCGGTCAACATACCGGGACAAAAACGGCGAATGCGTGCCGAAATCGTAGGTATAGGTAACCACCGCGTCGGCCAAATTTCCGGCGATTCTATTCATACCGTGAACTACCTGATCGATAAATCGATTTAATATACCTGGTGGTAAGCGAAGATCGGAATGATAAGTCAAAATAACCGGTTTGTTGTAAAGTCGTCCGCGAAAGGCTACGCCAGGTGCATCAAATTGGGGTAAGTGGAGGTGGACAATGTCAGTCTGGCCAACCATCTTCCAGGCGGTAGGGCCAAATCTGGGCATGATGACTCCTTTGCTGACCCGAAATGCCACTGGTACGCGCTTTATATGAACTCCATTCATTATTTCGTCAAGGGGCAGTTCTTTATTATATTGAGAGGTTAGAACGGTAACCTCGTGCCCTTGACGAGCTAATGCTTTGCTCAATCTTTCAACATAAATAGTTAGACCACTGATGTGTGGCCGGTAATAGGTCAATACTTCAACTATTTTCATAAAACGTCAATTCTATTGAATACGGCTGGTAAGGGCCGTAAATTATTCATGTTCTTGCTAATTGGTCCGATTTTGCACAAAGGATTGTGTTGACTTGATGACGCTACCGAATGTTTCGCCAGTAAAAGTGATGCCTATTATGGCCAGGATCCCCAAAACCAGGTAATTGACACCACGAAATAAAAAAGCGAACGTAACTGCCGCTCCACCAGGTTGGCCCAGGACAGATGCCACGGCAAATGTTATACCCGCATCCTGGGGTCCGATCCCACCTGGGGTAGAGGGAATAGAGAGGGCGAAGGCGGAGATGCAGACAACGAATGCAGCTTCCATAACTGTTACATCAAGATTCATCCCTCGCAGACCGACATAATAACCGCCGATTATGGGTAGCCATACCAGGATACTCAGGATGATTAACAGGATTGCATCGCCAATGCGAGTGAACACATTTAGCCCCAATAATAGATCGTTGAGGCGGCGAGACCATAGTAACGTATCCAGCTTAGGAATTCGATCCAAAATGGCCGCGGCGATCTTAACAGATACCTGCCGCTGATTGGCCGCACCTATGAGCACAACGGCGGCCGCGATGGCCAGGAATGAGGCCAGCCGGACGGCCGTTCTGATTTCAATCGGCATTTCACCTAAAGAGGAAACGGCAATGGGGAAGAGGATCACCATGAACAGAAGGTCCAACACCCGTTCTGCTACCATCGTTGACAGACCGCGGGAAATCGTTATTGGTGGAACATTACCGATCAGGACAGCCCTGGCAACATCACCCAACCGAAACGGCAGGATATAAGTAAGAAAATAGCCAATATTCTGGATGTTGAAGACAGTGCCATATGGCACGCCAGATGGCGTACCGCTTGGCAAACTTGCCTCTGAACTACTCCTGGCATTTAGCATGAATTGCCAGCGGATAGCCCGGAGGACCATGAATAGCAATACCGACAAGATTGCCAGCAGCCATAGCTCATATCGCGCGTCTTTTAGCGCATCAATGATTTCGGCCGGCTTTACGAAAATGAATATAGCCGCCATGCAGGCAAGGCTAATCGCCAGACCAACCCATAATTGAATTCTTTTGCTTTTTCCCGACTCGTCCATAAGCTGCCGGATTATAGCAATAATGGCCATTTCAACGTAGGCGGCGTATGATACGAATTAATTCTACTAATCTGTTGCCCACCCTAACCCCAGGGTGATGGCGGTGAAAGACTCTTAGTCAGCCAGGACCTATCGTGCTCAGGTATAAGCTATCGATGGCATTCTGGTGAAATCCCAGGGTTAATAACCAAAGCGATTATGACAAAATTGGATCTTATTCAACGGATAGAAAAACCTACATTATTGCTGGAAAAAGCAAGAGCTCTAACCAATATTGAGCGTATGGTGAGAAAGGCGAATCAGAAGGGGATCAGGTTGAGGCCTCACTTCAAGACCCACCAGTCAGCCGTTATTGGGGAATGGTTTCGAGAGCTAGGGGTGTCAGCCATTACGGTTTCATCGGTTGATATGGCTGCTTATTTTGCGAAGCATAATTGGCGGGATATTACTATCGCTTTCCCGGTAAATATCAGGCAGGCCCAGACAATAAACAACCTCGCCAGGCAACTGAAGCTGAATCTTCTGTTGGAGGCGGCCGATGTTGCCGCCATGCTGGACGATTGTCTCGAGGCAACGGTTGGAGCATGGCTGAAGATTGATACAGGCTATCAGCGAACAGGCATTGATTGGAAAAATCGAGTCGCAATCGGCGAATTAGTCACGGCTATCCAGAAATCCCGATGGCTCGAGCTTGAAGGGATTCTAACTCATGCGGGTCACACGTACGCTACAACCTCACCGGGTGAAGTCGTTGCTATTTATGAGCAGACTGTTTCACGAATGCAGGCAGTACAACAACATTTGAGTGGTGATGGATTTACCGCGGCAATCTCGGTCGGGGATACCCCGGGTTGTACCATTACCAAAGAATTCGGTGGAGTTGACGAAATTAGGCCAGGTAATTTCGTGTTTTTTGACTTGTCGCAATTAGAGATCGGCTCCTGCCGTGAAGAAGATATTGCTGTTGCTTTAGCCTGCCCGGTGGTGGCTAAGCATCCCGAGCGAAATCAATTGGTGATTTATGGCGGCGCGGTCCATTTATCAAAAGAGCGCCTGATTGACCAGGATGGTTCTGCCTATTTCGGCCGGGTATCCTTGCTCTCGAAAAATGGCTGGGGTTCTTATTCCCGAGGGAGCCGGCTTGTTTCGATCTCCCAGGAACACGGGATAATTAACGCTGATTCTGAATTTATGAGAAGCGTAACGGTTGGTGATATTGTCGCCATAATACCGATCCATTCTTGTCTGACAGCCAATCTTATGGGCCACTATCTGACCCTGGATGGGTACAAGATCGACATGGCCAAATATTGAAATCGCCGTGTTAGACCCTGGAATACGGCCGTGTTATAATTTGGGAAACCGCTTAGAAGTCAAAAGGGGATGCTCCGTCAGCCAATATCAGTAGAACCCACAGAGATTGTAAAAGGAGACCTTGAGTGAATCTGCATGAGTATCAGGCAAAACGCCTATTTGCCAAATATGGCGTACCTATTCCTGATGGCAAAGTGGCCACAACCCCAGAACAGGCCGGTCTAATCGCCAGTGAGCTGGGCGGGAAAGTGATCGTTAAGAGCCAGGTTTTAACAGGCGGTAGGGGAAAGGCCGGCGGTGTTAAGCTTGCCAACGATCCTGAAGAGGCCACGACCGCTGCTGGCCAGATTTTGGGATTGAATATTAGAGGGCATATCGTTGGCAAGGTTCTAATTGATGAAGCTGTAGCGATTCAAGATGAAATCTACCTGGCAATCCTAATCGATCGCGCCAGGCATATGCCTATGCTGATGGCCTCCGCGGCTGGAGGCATGGACATCGAACAGGTTGCGGCCGAAACGCCTGAGAAAATCTTCCGCATACATATTGACCCGCTGGTTGGCTTAAGAAGCTACCAATCCACCTATGTTGCCTCAGGCATCCAACTACCTGGTGGATTATGGCGTGATTTTCATATGATCAGTTCGGGTTTGTATGAAGCATTTTGGTCGCTAGACGCATCGCTTGCAGAGATTAACCCGCTGGTAATAACTGGTGATGGCAAATTACTTGCTGTTGACGGTAAACTGTCCATCGATGATAACGCTCTTTTCCGCAGGCCCGACCTGGTAGAGATGCGTGATAGGGACGAAGAAAATCCATCAGAGCGCCAGGCTCGACTAAACGGTCTAAGCTACATTCAACTGGATGGAAATATCGGCTGCATGGTGAATGGGGCCGGTCTGGCAATGGCGACAATGGACGTGATAGAGCTCCATGGCGGCGCACCGGCTAATTTTCTGGACATAGGAGGTGGCGCGACGACGGAGAGTGTGACCGCCGCTTTACGGATTATTCTGGCTGATTCAAATGTCCAGGCTGTTTTATTTAACATCTTTGGCGGAATTGTCCGGGGTGATGAGGTGGCCCGTGGAATCGTTGCCGCATTGGCTGAGATTGAAACCGAGGTGCCGATGGTTGTGCGGTTGTTGGGAACCAATGCTGAAGAAGGAAAAAAGATCCTGGCAGAGGCGAATATGGTTACCGCTACGACCCTGACAGAAGCAGCCCAAAAGGCTGTTTCGATGGTAGTGGCGGATTAGATACAGGTGAAATGGAATGAGTATATTAATTGACCAGGATACCAGGTTGCTTGTTCATGGAATTACCGGGCGCCAGGGTATGTTCCATACAGAAAAGATGCTAGCTTATGGGACGAATGTGGTCGGTGGCGTAACTCCAGGCAAAGGGGGCAAATGGGTCCACGGCGTCCCGGTATTCGATACGGCCACGAACGCTGTTGAAGCAACCGGAGCGAATTGTTCTATGATTTCAGTTCCGGCCCGATTTGCGGCCGATTCCATATTCGAGGCAGTCGACGCCGGCGTTCCACTGATTGTATGTTTGACAGAAGGCATCCCGGTGCTGGATATGATCGAGGTCAGGGCATATTTGGACCATAAAAGTGTGAGGCTGGTGGGCCCCAATTGCCCAGGGATGATTACACCTGGTAAAACAGGAGATCCGGAAAGTGGGACCAAGGTTGGTATTACTCCAGGATCCATCGTCCTGCCGGGAAATGTAGGTATTGTAAGCCGGAGCGGCACTTTGACGTACGAAGTTATTTTTGCCCTGACATCGCGAGGAATTGGCCAATCTACCTCTATTGGTATTGGGGGAGATCCGATTATTGGGACCAGTTTCATCGATGTGTTGCAAATGTTCGAGGAAGATCCCGGGACAGATCAAGTTGTGCTTATCGGAGAGATCGGGGGAAACGACGAGCAGGTTGCCGCATCTTACATTTCCCGCTCTATGAGCAAGCCGGTTACAGCATTCATTGCCGGACGAACCGCACCGCCGGGACGGCGTATGGGGCATGCCGGGGCCATTGTCGAAGGCGCCTCTGGCACAGCTGAGGCCAAGATCGAGGCCCTCGAAGCAGTTGGCGTCAAAGTCGCCCAACATCCTGAACAGATTGCTGAGCTGATGTCGTAGTCAGACACCAACCCGACTAATGAATTCGGGCTGATTATAGCTACTGTTCGTCAGACGTCGTTATTTGTCCAAAATGGAGATATTCGTGAAACGAGAATGATTCTCGTTTCACGTTTTAGTTTTATGTCATTATTTGAAAGAATGAGACAGCGGTTAAGCTTAGTTGATTTTGGCTTTCTCGTTGTCTTAGCCGTTAGTTTGTTGGCCATCTACACTTTTCTCAGCCGTTCTGGTCTGCCGCAGGTTACAGATGCCGAATTGCACATCTATCGTTTAGCAGAGTTGAGCAGACTTTTCAGAGCAGGTGAGTTTTTTCCCCGCTGGGCGCCAAATTTCTACTATGGCTATGGCTATCCAATCTTTAATTATTATGCGCCGCTGACCTATTACCTGGGCTTAGGCATTGATTTTATGCCTGTTCTTGGACCAGTAGCCGCAGTTAAGGGGTTGTTTATTATTGGATTGCTGGGAGCGGGCCTAGGCATTTACGGCTATGTCCGCGATATTTGGGGACGGGCTGCGGGAGTGGTAGCCGCGGCGACCTATGTGTATTCGCCATATATGGTATATATTGATCCCCAAGCTCGTGGAGACCTGGCGGAAGCATTTAGTTTCGCCGTATTTCCAATGGCGCTATGGGCGATGGATCGGCTTCGCCGACAGCCGAATTCTTGGAATTGGATAGCCTCTTCCACCTTGATAGCCGCCCTGATTTTGACCCATAATCTCATGGCGATGGTGTTTGTTGGCTTGTTATTGAGCTGGGCAATCTGGCAAGAAATTGTCCGTGGCGCTGCTCGCAGCACTGGTGAACGAAACGGCCGGTTAGGTCGAATCCTTCGGATAAGATTGTTTCTTGCACTGCTAGCCGGTATTGGCATGGCAGCTGTCTTTTGGTTGGTGGTAGCGTTAGAGCAAGATGCCGTCAATTTGAGCAGTCTGATCGGGGATGGCGGGCATTTTGACTATCGGAACCATTTCCTAACAATCAAAGAACTATTATCCGGATCTCTACTCCTTGACTGGGGGGCCTCAGAACCTGAATACGTCATGAACCTGGGAATTGGGCAATGGTTGTTGGCTGTTTTGGGTGTTATAACAATCATCAGCGGTCGTGCTCGGAGCAGAAACCAGGCTTTATATTACATTATTGCTGGTCTGCTATTGCTATCGCTTATGCTATCGCTCTCCACACCAATATGGAATTCAATACCGCTGTTTCCATTCCTTCAGTTCCCATGGCGTTTCTTAGGTCCGCTGGCAGCGATAATTGCGATATTGGCCGGTGTTGGAATCGGTACACTTGTTGATGTATTGCCATCTAAGGTAGGCTTGTGGATTCCGGCTGCGGCAGTTGCTCTTATCATTCTTCTCGCCCTCCCTTTGGTACAGGTGCCGCCATGGCCATCTGAATTTGGCCCGACAACGGCCCGCGGGGTGCTCGCTGAAGAGCTGGCTGGGAGATGGCTTGGAACTACCTCTACGGCCGATTTTGTGCCGGCTACCGTTGAAACCCTGCCGAAACCTGAAAAGTCCCTGCTTGAGGCCATATTTGACAATCGCCCTATTGATCGGGTTAATAGGGTTACTTTGCCCGAGGGGACTTCCGTTACTTTTGAGGAGATTACACCACTTTATACTATTTATAAGAGTGAATCAGATCGAGATTTTTTTCTCCGACTGTTTCTCTTCGATTTTCCAGGTTGGGAAACGCGCATCGATGGCGATTTAGTTGAAACGGCAGTTGGGAGACCGGAAGGATTTATCGTCATACCTGTCCCTGAAGGGAATCACGTCATCGAAGTTGAATTCCAGAATACGCCTGCCCGAACGCTTGCCTTGGGAATTACTCTAATATCGGTTGCATTTGTCTTGATAATTGCCTGGTTCATGCGAGGCTATTCGTCTTTGAGTCCCGAGGACAATGAAAGAGTTAGCCGCCTATATAACAGGTCTGACAATTTGTTCCTCTGGCCAATATTGGGGGTCGCGATAATAGTGTTGTTTATTAACGCCTCTCTAATCGAGCCAAGAGGATTGCTACATTACGATTTTGATGGGCAGGTAGCCCAACCGGCAGCGGAAGATGTATTTATAGACTTCGGCGGACAATTAGCGCTTATCGGTTACGATTCTCCCGAGGATCGGGTGAAACTTGGCGAAAGGTTCTCAGTTACCGCCTACTGGAAATTACTGAGTGAGCCCATTACCAATTACCAGGTCTTTGTACATGTTTTCGATAGTGATGGGGTTCTGGTGGCTCAATCCGATAAACTAAATCCCGGAGATTATCCAGTGCGCCGCTGGCCCGAGGATAAATATGTGCGAGATGAGCACGAAATCGAATTGCCTGTTGACCTAGAGCCGGGTGAATATACGATTGGGCTGGGCCTGTGGGTTGCCGATAAAGGGTGGCGGCTACCTGTATTGGACCAGGATGGCAATAGCCTCGGCGATTCGTTTGTCATAAGTCACACTCTAATTGCCGAATAGCAGCCAATATCTGACTGCCAGAATGCCTGATGGAAAACAGCTTCACCATTAGACCGGCTATTAATAAATATCGAATTCGTTCATTATCCTGGAGAACCAGATGAGGGTAATTGCGGGCAAGTCAAAAGGTCGGAAGCTACGACGGGTACCAGGCGATAAAACCCGGCCAATCTCCGATCGGGTGAAGGAAAATTTGTTCAATATACTTGGTGACTGGGTTATTGACACGCGATGGTTGGATCTATTCGCAGGAACCGGGCAGGTTGGAATCGAAGCATTGAGCAGGGGGGCGGACAGGGCAATATTTGTTGATAATGCTCATCTTGCGATCAAAACGATTCGCCTTAACCTGGAGGCTACTGGCCTAAACACGTCTGCTCAGGTAATCCAGATAGAAGCGTTTCGTTTTTTGGACTCCAGATTCTTCAATCCTTTGGATGTCATTTTTGTTGCACCACCGCAATATCTGGGACTGTGGACTCGTGTGCTAGCCATTCTAGATAAAACGCCGGAAAGTTACATCAGCCCGGAGGGTATGATTATCGTTCAGATTGATCCGAAAGAATATGAGGAAGTTGAATTGAAGGGGCTGCGATTATTTGATCAGCGGCGGTATGGAAACACGATGCTCTGCTTCTATGAAGGCTCCAGTCCGACCAACAGCTCAATCGTACAATGACCAATTTCTACACCATCCCCGCTGAAGGCTCTTAAACGAACATAATAGATTCCAGTTGGCAAACCGTCAAAACTGAGCGTTCCCAAGATGCCATCCTGAACCGCCGGGCTATTTGCGTCAGATCGGAGATTCCAATTGCCATCACTATCTGGCCCTAATGTTTCCAGATTGTAAGATGCTAGCTGCTCACCCGTCGCTGTTCCAAAGAGGGTCAAGGAGTTACCAACAGCCGTGCCGTCTGGTGGGGACGAGATATTTATCTCTGGCGAGCAATCACCTGTTAAAATCTCCGGATCGGGGGTCTCGGTTGGCCCCTCTATTATTGATGCGCTGTCGCCCGAGGCAGTTTCTAGGATACCCGAACCGGCCAGGGTAACGGTTGGCGCGACTTCGAGTGTTACCGTTCCCTGGGGAGCTGCTGACTGAGGCACTGATAGGGGTGTGGAAAAGATATTTGGAGTGGGAGTGGGAGGTTTTAACAATTCAATGGGCAAGGTTGGGGCGATACTTAAATTGACATATGTAACGAGGGCAATAATACCTAAGAAAAGAATGACCAGGGTTATAGCCCTTTGCCGGATCCTCCCGCCTTTCTCCTTTTCAAGGCCGAATATCGCACTGCGAAGTATGCGCCGTGAACGCCAGTACTCGGTTAAGTACCAGACCAGGCCGATGGCTGAAAGGAAATATATCCAGATGTCATTACGAATGAGGAAAACGTAAATCCGATCCATTCATTCAGCCTACTCCTGTTGTTCCTCTTGGAGTTGGGAGTAGATTTGAGTCGTGGAGATATTTGCGTGTCCGAGCAACTGCTGTACCTCGCGTAAGTCAGCGCCGCTGTTCAGGCGATGGGCTGCGAAGCTGTGTCTTAATGTATGAGGTGTTACCTTTACACCCAAATTGGCTCTTTCTGCATAAGCCTTAATGATTAGCCATAGCCCCTGGCGAGTAAGCTGCCGTCCCCGATGATTCAAAAATAGTGCCTTTTCGTCCTTATCTTTTATAAGATGAGGACGACCCTCTTCAAGATAATTCGCCAATATGTCGCGAGTAATTTCATCGAGAGGCAGTTCGCGGACACGGCTGTCCTTTCCCAGCACGGACAATTCTGAGTCTGGCAGGTTGACATCACTAATTCTCAGAGAAACAGCCTCCGTGACACGCATGCCAGTAGAATAAAGCACGTGGAGGAGGGCGCTGTCCCGCAAGTTTTTTGGTGTTTGCTTTTGGGTTGGCACTGTCATTAGCCTATCGATATCGGCGGCCGACAATGTTTTCGGAAGACGCTTCTTGACTTTGGGTGATTCGAGGTTGGTCGTAGGGTCACTCCCGATATAGCCTCTGGCCAACAAAAAGTGAAAGAAAGATTTGATAGCTGCAACCTTCCTCGCCACTGACGATGGCGTGTAAGATTGTTTCTTAAGTGCCTCCGAATATTGGAATACCACCTCATATGGGACATTAACCCAATTGCTTATCTCCGGATGATTGGCCTGGAGCCACTTCATGAATTGGCTTAGATCGTTATGATAAGCGGCTATCGTGTTTTCTGCGTAGTTGCGTTCAGTTGTTAGAAAAGTAAGAAATGCTGTAAGCTGATCTTCCATCGTCTGACACTCCTAATACGATGGCTGGGGGTACAAAATGACTTGCGTATAGCAAGTCATTTATGTTTCCGTTCGTATCATTATGTAAGATTGTAGCAAGGGCATTATAGCAGACTTTGCATAATATATTAGTCATTCGACATAAAATCAGGATAAAGTTTGCGTGAATTCGCAATATTTGTGCGTGTTTGCAACAAAGCTGCCGCCAGTCCTTCACAGAGAGAATACCCTGTGTATTTCGTATAGTGTTCAATGGCGTCTTCATTCTCGTTCAACATAGACGATATGGTATCATCGTGCGACTAAAGAAACGGGCAACATTAGATTTCAAATGGAGGACGGATGACAAGCAAGCAACGAGTCATTATCGCCGGGGCAGCAGGACGAGATTTCCATGACTTCAACACGGTTTTTCGCGACGATGCAGCTTATGACGTGGTGGCTTTTACGGCCACACAGATTCCAAATATTGACGATCGCCGTTATCCTCCAGAGCTATCTGGCAGATTGTATCCGGATGGCATATCAATTTATCCAGAATCGAAGCTCGCCGAGCTGATTAAAGAATTAAAGGTCGATCAGGTTGTTTTCTCCTATTCCGATGTCTCCCATGAGACTGTTATGCACCTGGCATCTACTGTTCTGGCGGCCGGCGCTGATTTTAGATTTGTTGGACCCCAACGAACAATGCTAAAAGCTAATAAACCTGTTGTCTCTATTTGCGCGGTGCGTACCGGAAGCGGGAAAAGCCAAACCTCTCGTTACGTTGTGGCCGAACTACAGGAAATGGGTTATGAAAATGTCGTAACGGTACGCCATCCTATGCCCTACGGTTACCTGGCGGAGCAAGCAGTGCAGCGCTATGCTAGCTACGCGGACCTCGATAAATACGAATGTACGATTGAAGAGCGTGAAGAGTATGAGCCATATGTCGACATGGGAGCTGTTATCTACGCCGGCGTGGACTATGGCGCGATATTGCGTAGGGTAGAGGAAGAAGCGGACGTTATTGTTTGGGATGGCGGGAACAATGATTTACCTTTCTTTGCGTCCGATTTGAAAATAGTGGTGGTCGATCCACACCGTCCGGGCCATGAAGTTCGCTATCATCCTGGAGAAACGAATTTGCGGATGGCCGATGTGATTGTGATTAATAAGGTTGATACGGCGAATTATGAAGGTGTGCTTGAGGTACAAAGAGGTATCCGGAATAGTAATCCGAAGGCAACGGTAGTTATGGCCGCATCTCCAATAGTGGTTGATGATCCAAAGGCCA
>PVMK01128668.1_pt1 | contig 20897 bp, 17 predicted proteins | sample 1853481 | NCBI WGS metagenome assembly PVMK01 (sample SAMN08533507, study PRJNA380276) | Marine sediment metagenome, whole genome shotgun sequencing project.
TCGTTCACGTCCCACTTGTTGTTTTTCGCGTCCTTTACGCTGAGGACTGCGTAGAGGGGATCCTCTTTGCCGTAGGCTTCGTAAGTTTTCTGGACGTCTTTGAGCGTCATCGGCGAATCCCGGTCTTATAGTTGCGGCGTGACGATAATTTCAACGGTGCCGGACTCGTGATTGTTGTCCTGCATGTCGTAATTCCACCCTCGCAACAGAGTGCGGCATTCAGCGTCGATCTGATCGTCGGATGCCGCTTGAGGCCTTACACTTTCTTCCTTCGAGCGACGGGGCTCAAGATTTTTCCTTTTCAATCAGGAACACACGTTAATGCATTCCTTTAGACAGTCCACATTTTGGACTGTACCATACGCACCAGACTCTCACGCCGCCATGGAGACGTAAGTTGCGCATACTGCTAACGGGTGGTTCCGGCCTCTTGGGGTCTCAGTTACAAAAGCTGTCGCCGGACATGCTTGCCCCATCCCGTGCAGAACTCGATATCACGGACCGGCATGCCGTTTCAGCCTATGTCGCAAGCCACAATCGCGACATCGTTATTCACGCGGCAGCAGTCACCAACAATCGCGATATCGAAGACAATCCGACGGAAGCACTGGAAATAAATATCAAGGGCACGGCCAACATTGCCCTGGCCTGTCTGCAGCGAAAGACGCGACTGGTCTACCTGTCGACCGACTACATCTATAAGGGTGACAAGGGCAACTATTCGGAAAAAGACGAAATCGAGCCATTCAACCTGTATGCCTGGACCAAGCTGGGAGGCGAATCCTCGGTAATGGCAGTACCTGACCATCTGATCATCAGGACGAGTTTTGGTGCCGAGCAGTTCGAGTACGATGCCGCGTTTACCGACAAATGGACCTCCAAAGACTATGTGGATGTGATTGCGCCGCAGGTTTTGGAAGCGGCACGGAGCCCGCTGACTGGCCTGCTGAATATTGGTTCGGAGCGTCGCAGCATGTATGAGTATGCAAGAATCCGTAACCCGGACGTGAAGGCAGCAACAATAGGGGATTCGACGCACAAGTCTCCGGCAGATACGTCCTTGAGCCTGGATCGCTGGACCCGGTACCGGGGAGGAAACAAGTGAGCAGTCAAACAAGAAAGGGAATTATCCTGGCAGGCGGGACGGGTTCACGACTACACCCGCTGACCTTATCGGTCAGCAAGCAGTTGATGCCCGTTTATGACAAGCCGATGATCTATTATCCGCTGTCGACCCTCATGATGGCCGGCATTCGCGAGATCCTGATCATTACGACGCCGGACGATCAGCCGGCGTTCAGTAAGCTTCTCGGTGACGGCAGCAGATGGGGTATTTCCCTGACTTACGCGATTCAGCATTCGCCCGATGGCCTGGCACAGGCATTCCTGATAGGCGAGGAGTTTCTGGGCGACAGGCCGGTCGCGCTCATCCTGGGAGACAATATTTTTTACGGGCAGGGCTTCGGAGTTCAGCTGAAAAACGTAGTCGGTAGGCATGATGGAGCAACCGTTTTCGCCTATCACGTGAACGACCCGGAACGCTACGGTGTTGTCCAGTTCGATTCCAGCGGTACTGCGCTTGACATCGAAGAGAAGCCCTCGGTGCCCAAGTCGAAGTACGCGGTTACGGGGCTCTACTTCTACGACAATCAGGTCGTCGATCGTGCAAAATCGCTCACGCCCTCGGCCAGGGGCGAACTCGAAATCACCGACCTGAATCGCGTTTATCTGAAGAAAAACGAGTTGCATGTCGAGGTTTTGGGGCGCGGCACCGCCTGGCTTGATACTGGCACGCACGAGTCATTACTTGAAGCCGCACAATTTGTGGAGATCATCGAACGCAGACAGGTGCTCAAAATCTGCTGCCCGGAGGAGATCGCGTATAGCAGCGGATTTATCGACGCCGCACAGCTCAAAGAGATGGCCAACGCCCTGGGCAAGAACGGCTATGGGGAGTACCTGCTGTCGGTGCTCGAGGATAGACTTCTCTGATGGAGTTTCTGCCAACTCGATTTCCCGATGTGATCGTGATCAGGCCAGAGGTTTTCGAGGACTCGCGGGGCTTTTTCATGGAAACCTGGAACCGCAGGGACTTCGAGCACGCGGGTATTGACGCTGACTTCGTACAGGACAATTACAGCAGCTCTGTGGCTGGCACCGTTCGCGGGCTGCACTATCAGATCAAGCGGGCACAGGGAAGACTGGTGCGGGTCGTCAAGGGCGAAGTGTTCGACGTAGCGGTCGATCTCAGAAAGTCTTCACCGGATTTCGGTCGATGGGCAAGCGAGATTCTGTCTGCCGAGAACAAGAAACAGATATGGATTCCACCCGGCTTTGCGCACGGGTTTCTCGTGCTGAGTGAGACTGCCGAGTTCGAATACAAGTGTACGGACTACTATGCGCCTGAGCATGAGCGCACGATTCGCTGGGATGATCCCGACATCGGCGTTGACTGGCCCCTGGCAGATGGGGAACCGCCGACACTATCTCAAAGAGACCAGGCTGGCCTGCCTTTGAAGGAATCGCAAGTCTATGACTAGATTGCTTGTGACCGGTGGTGCCGGATTCATTGGCGCCAATTTTGTGCAGTACTGGGCGCAGAATTATCCCGACGACAAAATCGTTGTTCTGGATGCACTGACTTATGCCGGCAATCAAGCGAGCCTGGAGCCGCTTGCTTCTCATCCAGGTTACCGTTTCGTCCACGGCGACATCAGAGACCGGGAACTTGTGACGAAGTTACTCAGTGACGACAAGCTGGACACGGTCGTCCACTTTGCGGCGGAATCACACGTTGACCGATCGATACTTGAGCCGGATGCCTTCATTCGGACCAATGTCATGGGCACATACGATTTGCTGGAAACAGCTCGCAAAGTCTGGCTCGGGCATGATGGCGCACCGTCAACGCATCGTTTTCATCACGTCTCGACTGATGAGGTTTATGGGGCACTTGGTCCCGACGATGACGCATTCACCGAGGAGACACCGTACGCACCGAACTCGCCTTATGCCGCGAGCAAAGCGGCATCCGATCATCTGGTACGTGCATACCACCACACATACGGTTTGCAGGTCAGCACCAGCAACTGCTCGAATAATTACGGGCCCTACCATTTTCCGGAAAAGCTCATTCCGCTAATGATTGTCAACGCCTTGACAGGAAAACCGATGCCCGTATATGGCGACGGTTCCAATATCCGGGACTGGTTGTATGTCGAGGATCACTGCCGTGGTATTGATCTCGTCATCAGGAAAGGGCGGACCGGCGAGACCTACAACATCGGTGGCAACCACGAACGAAACAATATCTCCATCGTCAGGGAGATCTGCAGCCTTGTAGACCAGCGTTTCGGGGACGACCCCGGGTTATCACGTATATATAAGGAGTCACCGCCGGCGTCCGGCAAATCCACAGATTCCCTGATTTCCTTTGTGACAGATCGCCCCGGCCACGACTGGCGCTACGCGATCGATGCCAGCAAGATCGAAAGCGAGCTGGGCTATGAGCCGCAGGAGGACTTCGAGTCCGGGCTCGTACGCACTCTCGACTGGATGCTGGCCAACGAGCCATGGTGGCGCGCCGTCATGGACGGCAGTTACCGCGACTGGATCGATACGCAATATGAGACGTCATGATTGCGAGCGCTTTTTTGTGCCGATAGCGCCGCTCCTACGGTTTTACTGCCTTGTTCGCTATCGCCCTCGGGCTCAACCACACCCCGGTTTTAATCGCATTGAAATAATAAAGCGCCAACCCCGAGAAAATGTAGCTGCGCAACCTAAGCGCCCTCACACTCTTCAAGGTCACAATATTCAGAAGCGCTGCAAGCGATAATACCGGCAGATTGACCAATGCGATAAAAAAGTGATTGAGAAATCGTCTCAGCCCCTTGCTGTGTCTTTGAGCAAATACATTCTTGGAAATGACAACTTCGAGTTTGCTCAGGGCGGTAACGCTCTCGCTGTACCGGCTCGAGCCGCCGTGTAAATGAACAATGGTTACCGCTGGCGTGCAGGCTGTGCGCAGTCCTTTGTCACGTGCTCGTCGGCACAAATCCGTGTCTTCGGAGTACAACCAGTAGTCCTCAGACCAGCCACCGATTGTGTCGAAGTCCTTGCGGCTTATCAGCAAGAATGAGCCACAGACCCAGTCGGGATAGATCACTGTGTTGATGTTTGCGCGCGGGTTCGGATATTTCTCAGGTTTAAGAAGACGCAGCAAGCCTTTGACGATCCTAAAATGATTCAAAAGATCGGGAAAGACGTCATATAACTTCTGTGTTTTTCCCTTCGAATCAACTTGCCGCGGTGTGAGCAATGCCACGCCGCCAAGCCGCTCTTTTTCCGCCATGAGAGCGACGACGTCACTGCAATCGACGATGACATCCGGATTCATGAAAACCAGGTGCTCGCCCGTCGCCTGAGCTGCCCCGAGATTGGTGCCGAATGGGTATCCGCTGTTGATCGGGTTGGCTATAAAACGAATCTCGGGGAACCTGGACTTGAATTCGTTGAACAAATCAGGGTCCGACTCATTGTCAACGACTATAATCTCCCATTCGTCGAACGGGAATCCGGGCAGAAGTGCATCGAGGGCAGTTTGCAGGTGCCCCCAGGAACGATAATTAACAATGATTATTGAAAGGATCACTCGCTCTGTATGCCCCGTTCACTAGCGCGTTGTAGCTTCGACTGGTCCGCAGTCTACAATAAGTCGCACTCAAGTTATTGCTTGATCAGGTACGCCGTCACCGCCGTGCTGGTCTTATCCTGCGTATTTTCTCCTCGTGTAGCGCAGGCTCAATCGTATGAGCCGACAGCAATTGAGGAAATACAGGTCACGGCGACTCGCCGCCAGACCGAGGTGAGCAGTGTATCGGCTGCGCTGACGCTCATTGCCTCCGACGAGATTCACAGCGCCAAGCTGACGACGGACGCGCTCGCAGCTCAGATCGGTGTCTATCTGCAGCAAACCACGCCCGGGCAGGGTGCGGCAATCATTCGCGGCCTCAAAGGCTCGGAAATCCTGCACATCGTCGATGGCATGCGACTGAACAATGCGATTTTCCGCAATGCGCCGACGCAATACCTCGCGCTTGTTTCCCCCGGCACTGTCGATCGAATCGAAGTGCTGCGCGGTGCGCCGGCTTCGCTTTATGGCAGCGATGCAGTTGGCGGCGTCGTACAAGTACTGTCGCGCGTTCCCAAATTTGACGGATCTGAAACGGAATACCGTCGCTCAGTCTATCTGAGCCTGGATACCGCTGAGATCGGCAGATCGATGCACGCCACTCTGGACGCCGGCAACCGAAGCCTGGCCGGACTTATCAGCATCGACTATCTCGAGACCGGTAATCGCCGAACGGGCAGCGGGGAACGCATTGGCCCGACCGGATACGAATCAAAAGGGGCACGTATCGCAGTCTCTCTGACGCCGGACGACGGCCGGTCCTGGTTATTCGACTTGCAGTACACGAACCAGCCGGACACGCCGAGAATCGACGAACTTGTTCCCGGCTTCGGCCAGACCCAGCCATCGTCATCGGAGTTCCGGTTCGCGCCCAATGAGCGCCTGTTTGCGCATTTACGCCACATGCGGGCCGACGGCCTGTGGTCAGCCAACTGGAGTTTCGATATCGGCTGGCAACGCATCGTCGATGACCGCATCACCCGCAACTTTGGATCGGCAATACGCCAACACGAATCGAACCGCAGTGATCTATTTGGGCTGACGGTGAGCGCAAGCCGGGAAACAGGGCAGGGCTCCTGGATAATCGGCGGCGAGTACTATTACGACCGTGTTTCGAGCCAGCGGGTCGAAGAAGACCTGGGCAGTGGCCAGACAAGTACGGTGCAGTCGCGTTTTCCGGACGACTCGAGCATCGGTCAGGCCGCCATATACGCTAACCTGGCGCAGCGAATCGGAGAACGACAACGTTTCTCGGGCGGCCTCAGATTGAGCGCTGTAGATGTTGATTTGCCACAAACCACAGCGTCAACCGCAGCATCATTGAGCATTGCGGATATCAGCGCCGACATCGGATGGATTTTCGACCTGTCGGATCAAGCGCAATTTGTTGCCAATATTGCGGACGGATTTCGTGCACCGAATATTTTCGACATGGGTACGCTTGGTGAGCGTCCCGGCAATCGCTTCAACATTCCGAATCCCGCACTCGATTCGGAGCACGTCACTCAAATTGATGCCGGTATCAGAGGCCATACCGATCGTTCGAGCATCGAGCTGATTTTCTACTGGCTGCATTACAGAGACCGCATTACGTCGGTCCTGACGGGATCCATGACAACGGACGGACGCGACATCGTGCAAAGTCAGAATCTGGCGAGAAGCCGATATCCGGGGTATAGAGGCAGCAGGTAGTTTTGCGCTGATGAAAACCCTGCGACTCGACGCGATTATCAATTTAACGCGCGGGGCGAGGAAAAAGTAAGTGGCGGTACAGACGTTCCGGCGGACCGGATACCGCCACTGAATGGCCGCGTCGGATTACTGTATGAGCCGAATGAAGTGCTCACTATCGAACCGTTCGTCGTCTTTGCCGATTCCCAGACGCGCCCGAGTCCGCGCGATATTCGTGACGTGCGTATCGATCCAGCCGGAACCGCCGGCTGGATGACAGCCAACTTGCGGGCGTCATGGCTGCCGAATGAAAAACGGCATGTGACAGTGAGCCTGGAAAACTTGCTTGATAAACAGTATCGGCATCATGGATCCGGTATCGACGCCGTCGGTAGAAACTTCACCATAAGCTTGCAAATACGGTGGTGCCACCCGAAGATCGCCCGTCAGGACGGGCTCCTACAGGAGTTCGGCAACGGTGACTAGTGTATTGTTGGAGCCCGTCCTGACGGGCGATTTGCGTCGACGCTAAAAGAACTGATGTTGGGGCGTCCTGACGAGCGATTTGCGTCGACGCTAAAAGAACTGATGTTGGAGCCCGTCCTGACGGGCGATAATTAAAGGGTCGGACCCGTTGGGCCCGACCCTTTATTGCTGTTCATTCATGCTTGTAAATTGTGCCCGCCTTCATCACGAAACTGACTCGCTCCATTGCCGTGATGTCGTCCAGCGGATTGCCCGGTACGGCAACTATGTCGGCCTGCTTGTTGGCTCCCAGCGTGCCGTGCGTGTCATCGATCCCCAGGAACTTCGCCGCCACGCTCGTTGCGGACTGAATCGCTTCCATCGGCGGCATGCCGCCCTCGACCATCAGGGCAAATTCCTGGGCATTGTCGCCGTGGGCAGAGACGCCCGAATCCGTGCCGAAGACGATGGGAACACCGGCCTTGTAAGCCTTGGCAAAAGTACTCTTGATCACAGGCCCGATTGCTGCGGCCTTGGGGCGAACCAGCTCCGGGAAGAAGCCATCGATCCTGGACTTCTCGCCAACCCATTCGCCTGCGAGAATGGTCGGCACATAATAAGTGCCCTTCTTTTTCATCAGCTGCATGACTTCCTGGTCCATGAAAGTGCCATGCTCGATCGAGGCGACACCCGCAATCACGGCCCGCTTCATGCCTTCAGTGCCGTGTGCATGTGCGGCGACGCGCAGGCCGTAATCCGCAGCCGTGTCGATTAGTGCGACCAGCTCTTCATCCGTAAATTGTGGGTTCTCGCCACTCTTGGCAACGCTCAGAACACCACCGGTTGCCGTAATCTTGATCCAGTCAGCGCCGTCTTTGTAACGCTGGCGAACGGCCTTACGGACGTCATCGACGCCGTTCACCACACCCTGCCTGGGACCAGGGTCCCCTGCGATGTGACTGGCCCAGCCATTGGTCGGGTCGGCATGACCACCGGTTGTGGCCAGAGATTTGCCGGCTGAAAATACTCTCGGCCCCGGTACGTCACCGTCCTCGATCGCCTTCCTCAGTGCAATCGTGACGTTGAATGCATCGCCGAGGTTGCGAACGACGGTGAACCCGGCTTCCAGCGTACGTCTGGCGTATTTCACAGCGTCGATCGCGTAGTCGGCCTCGTTGGTGATAAAACGATTCAGGCGGCTGTCTTCGGTGTACTGACTTGTCAGGTGTACGTGCGTGTCCATCAGGCCCGGCATGACCGTGTGGTTTTTCAGATCGATCACGGTGTCGTCCGGGCCGGCCGCCACGTAACCGCTCTCAATTGCCTTGATTTGAGAGCCGTCCACGCGAACGGTCATCTCGGTGACCGCATTATCGGACACTCCATCGATCAGGCGGCCGGCGTGAATCAGAGTATCCGCAGTCACATTGCCGGCTATCAGCACGATGCCGAGCAAAACACTTTCAATAAATTTCATTTGCTGTCATCCATTGGTCTATATTTCATTGGGCGGGGTCGGGCATTGTAGCCTGTTGCCCTGATTGGCACGATGCGAATTATCAGAAGAAAAAGCGGCAGACAAGGCAGTTTTTTGCTCCGGTTATGAGAAGATGTCGCAAATCCGGCCCGTGCGGGGGACACCCCCGGTGAACAAAATTAAGAAAGGAGTGGCAGATGGCGGGGGCAGAAAATTCCAACGAACAGTGGTCGTCACGACTTGGTTTTCTCCTGGCGGCTGTTGGCTTCGCCGTTGGACTGGGCAATATCTGGCGTTTCCCGTATATCACTGGTCAAAATGGTGGCAGCGCGTTCCTCATTATTTATCTGGTCTGCGCACTTGGCATTGGTCTGCCGCTTTTTATCAGTGAATTGACCATCGGCCGGCGTGGACGAAGCAGTCCGTCCGGCAGCATTCGCGCCGTTGCAGCAGAATCCGGCGCCAGTGCCCGCTGGGGCGCGTTCGGCACGCTGGCGGTATTTTGCGTATTCATCATCTTGTCCTACTACACGGTGTTGTCGGGCTGGACTTTCGATTACTTCGTGCGCGCGGCAAGCGGTGCATTCGAAGGTTTGGACGCCGGGCAATCGAATGCCATGTTCAGCGGATTGATGAGCAATCCGGGGCGCTTGCTGTTCTGGCACACGATCGTCAACCTGATCGTTGTTTTCATCGTCAGGCGCGGAGTCCAGGCGGGCATCGAGAAAGCGGTGAAAATACTGATGCCTGCTCTGTTCGTGGCGTTGATCATCATGGTTATCTATGGGGCAATCGCCGGCGATATGGCGGCCGCGCTGAAATTCATGCTCGAACCGGATTTCTCCAAGGTCACGGTCAAGACAGTGATGATCGCAATCGGGCAGGCATTCTTCTCTATCGGCATCGGCATGGCGGCCTTGATTACGTTCGGTTCGTATTTGCCAAAGGAAATATCCATTCCACGGTCGGCGACCATCGTTATTCTTGCGGATACCGCTGTTGCGCTACTCGCCGGTTTCACAATATTTCCGCTCGTATTCGCGTTCGGCCTGGAGCCGTCCAGCGGCCCGGGGCTGATCTTCCAGACGCTGCCGCTCGCATTTGGACAAATGCCGGGGGGTCAGCTTTTCGGATCCATATTCTTTATTCTTCTGATTGCCGCGGCACTGTCCTCTTGTATAGGTTGCGCCGAAGCCGTTGTCTCCTGGGTCGATGAACAATGGGGCATCGAACGGAAAAACGGTGTTTTCATCGCGGTCGGAGCTGCCTGGGCCGTCGGTATTCTGACAATCATGTCGATGGGTGACTGGTCGGAATTCTATCCGCTGGATTTCATTCCCGCATTTGCAGGCAAGACGATCTTCGATTCGCTCGATTTTATGGCAGCCAACATTCTGTTATTGATGGGCGGCCTGCTGATCTCTGTTTTTATCGGCTGGGTTGTGCCCAAACACATCAAGCTCGACGAAATCGGTGTGCAGGAAGGACTATTCTTCACGTTCTGGCGCTTCATGATCCGCTTCGTAATACCGCCCGTATTACTCATCGTTCTCGTCATGGGGATTATGGAGTAATGAAATCCGATCGCCTCGCTTGCAGATTTTAAAATCACGGAGTCAGGCCCATGTCAGGGTCATATCAGTAAAGTTCAGTGCTGCAGATGCTCAGGTGGTTCCTGTTTGACTGCCTGTAGCAGCCGATCGATCACTTCGTCAGTTCGTATCAGGTCCATTACGCCCGGCTCTTCGATTCGTGTCCCCCAGCGCAGAACTTCAGGTTTCTTGTGCCGGAACTTTTCAGCGGCTTCTGGAAACTTGTCCACACAAAGGTGCAGAAAATTGTACGGCCCGGTGCGAATGGACCAGGTGCACGCGTGCAAGCCAATGACCGACGTGCCAAGCGCATTGGCAACGTGCGCTGGGCCGGAATCCGGTGAGAGCAGGATATCGGCACGCTGTAACAGGGCCAGCAAGTCCTGCAGCGTATCCTTGCCGATCAGATTAACCGCTTCATTCGCCATCGCCTTTTCTATCTCGGTGCCGATTGCTCTCTCCTGTTGACTGGGCCCACCAATCAGCGCCACTCGCATGGCGAGTTGCTCGACGGCGTAATCGCCAACCTGTGCATAACGTTGCACGGACCAGTTTCGGTGCGGGTGGCTTGAACAGGGAGAAATCAACAGGGTCCGCTGTTCTCCGGGCAAATGCTTTTCCGAAAATTCCTTGCTTTCAGTTGTCACCGGTAAATTCCAGATTGGCTCATCCACATCCAGACCGAGAGCCCTGGCAAACGATAGATGGCCCTGCACCTGATGTTGCTGTTTCGCAGCGGGTATGCGGTGACCGATAAAGAGTTGATGCAGATCGCGTGAACGCGCCTTGTCCCATCCCAGCCTGACGTCGGCCCTGATGAATGCGGCAGCCAGGTTGGCTCTGGCGGAAACCTGCATATGCAGCAGGACATCGAATCGCTCTCCGCGCAGTTTGCGACCCAGATCCCGGTAACCGCGCCAGCCTGCCTTCTTGTCAAGCGCAATAAAGCGCACGCCCTCCAGGCCCGACAGAAGTTTATGTTCGAGTTTGCCGCACACCCAGGTGATTTTCGTATCGGGCCAGGATTTTTGTATCGCGCGTACGACCGGCACCGTGTGTGTCACGTCACCCAAAGCGGACAGACGCAAAATACAGATATTTTTCGGTATAAGGTCTGTTGGCAACATCGTAATAACTAATCAGACACAGGCGACTGTTGGAGTTCGTCACCGACATGATAATGAAGAACCATGCCACAATAACGGCGCGTCCGCGGAAGTTTTCGACAATCACGGGCCGGGCAATGCCGGGCAATATAATCTGTCGGACGCTTTGGAAGAGGGCAAATCACTGCTTCAGGTTCTCCACGGGTTCCGTGAATATCCGTGTAAAGACCTCAGTCATGCGAAGTGTAATGTCATCAAGAAACTGATCAACGTCTTCCAGTGCAATAAATGTCGTGTAGCCCTTTTCCAGAAATCTTTGCAGCACCCCGAATCCTGCGAGGCGTGCCGGCGTCCGCATGGCTTTCAGCATCAGGCCGATCATTGGAATGCGGATCACATGATCCAGATTGTGACCGACTTCCCCGGTCAGATGGACGAGTTCAAGACACTCATCAAGTCGGCTGGCACGCCGGCAGGCGGAACAATATTCTGCTTCCGAGACGTCCGCGTCGACAGGTATGTCCTTATATAACTCGCGACAAATCGAGAGGTTTATGCCCAGAACGCGGGCGTTGAGCCGCATTGCCGTAGCAACGGTGCGCAATGCCTTGTCCGGCAGCATCTTGCACATGAGCGGGACGACCCGGGCGAGATCGTGGTCGCGTTGATTGATTCCAATCCCGGTCAGATCGGAAACAACAAAATGGACGGCTGCCGCATAGTCCTCGGATGCCCTGAGATCTTCGTAAAACGGCAACATGTAATCGAGCTGCCAGGCGACAAAGCGTTCGTACCGTTCCAGGAGTTCGGGATCCCCGAGATACTCCTGGTGTAGCGCGTTGCTGCGAGCGGCATATTCGCGCAGCTCTTTTGCAGCGCTCATCTCTCTATTCCCCGCGTATTGTTTGCGCTTTGGCAGCGGGATAGTTCGTTAATTCCGAAACGAGGGATCGTGCCGCTCGACTTTATCTATCATGGCGGCCCACGCGATCTGGCCACCCTGGCCAGCAGTGGCTTCGGCGACGCTCTTGCGATTTATGCGCGTTATCTCCTCGTCGAGCAGGATCAGTTCCCGGCCGCCCGCCTGGGCGGCAATCTGGATCTGACAGGACGTCTCCAGGAAATACATGGAAAGCCAGGCGTCCGCGATGCTCGGTCCGGCGACCAGGGTGCCGTGATTGCGCAGTATCATCGCGATTTTGTCACCGAGATCCTGCTGCAGCCGAACCTTCTCATCCGGATTCAGCGCAATGCCTTCATAGTCGTGGTAAGCAAGCGAGCCCAGCACGACAGTTGCCTGCTGCGAGATGGGCAACAGCCCCGCTTTCTGCGCCGAAACGGCGACGCCGGCTCTCGTGTGTAAATGAATCACGCATTGCGCGTCTTCGCGGACCTCGTGGATGGCGCTATGAATCGTAAAACCTGCCGGATTCAGCGGATACGGCGTATCGAGGATCTTGTTTCCCTCGAGATCCACCTTGATCAGGCTGGATGCCGTCACCGATTCGAAAAGTATGCCGTAGGGATTGATCAGAAAATGGTGATCGGGGCCCGGAACCCGCGCTGTGATGTGAGTGAACACGAGGTCGTCCCAGCCGTGCATGGCGACCAGGCGGTATAGAGCAGCCAGGTCCTGCCGGACCCGCCATTCTTCGGCGGAAACCTGCTCCTGAATTGTCTGAAGTGCGGTTGCCATTGGGTTTTTCTCCCGCCTTGTTTTTTCGCTATCTGACGCCATTTGATGGTATCAGAAGCCGGCCGAAAAATAGGGCTGGCAGCTTTATGGAAAGTGCGAGATCGCCCGTATCGTTGACCACGGTGCGATCATCGTTCGAGAAAGTAGTAATGTAGACGGTGCGCCCCCGGGATTGCGTTTACCGGGGATGCAGACTACGGAAAACATGCCGGTCAGGACGAAATAAGCACAACCGGCGCACATAAAAGCCAGGCGATGGCCGCAATAATACGACAATAATCTGACAATCGATCGAGCGAAAATTCAAGAATGTCCAGGCACAAAGACATTACCAAGGCTGTCGAAGCGGCACCCGACGGCCCGGACGTCGGGGCATTTTTTGATTTCGACGGCACCCTGATCGCCGGCTTTTCCGTATTTTCCTTCATTAAGGAGCGGATCAAGCGAGCCGACCTCTCACCTCGTGAACTGACAGAGTTGCTGGCGGCTATGACCAGTTACGGCCTCGGAAGCATTGGCTTCTCTGGCATGATGATAGCTGCGGCGAAGATGTTACGCGGTGTTTCGGAAGAGAATTACGCCGAGTTCGGCGACGAGGTGTACAGGAAGTATCTCGCGAGGCAGATTTATCCCGAAGCGAGGGCTTTGGTGGAGGCCCACCTGAGAAAGGGGCACACCATCGCGATCATTTCGTCGGCAACCAGATACCAGATTGAATCGGCCGCCGCCGATCTCGGCATCGACACCGTTTTGTGCACGGAACTCGTCATAGAAAACGGCGAGTTCACCGGTGCCGTGGTTAGGCCCACCTGCTGGGGGCAGGGCAAGGTTACGGCCGCCGAAGAGCTTGCGAAAGCACGCGGCGTGAATCTGGATGAGAGCTTTTTCTACACCGACAGTCATGAGGACCTGGCACTGCTTGAGCGAGTCGGCAAACCACAGCCGCTCAACCCGAACGACAAGCTCACCGCGATCTCCGAGAGGCGAGGGTGGTCAATTCGGCGTTTTGCCAGCAGGGGCCAGGCTCGCCCAACCGATTACCTGCGCTCGATCGCCGCAACCTGGAGCATTGTGCCGGCGTTTGCTGCGGCCTTGCCGATCTGGGCGTTAACAGGATCTGTTCGCGAGTCGCAGAATTTTGGTGCTTCGCTGTTCGGAGATGTGGCGGCGGCACTCATTGGCCTCAAGTTGAATATAAAAGGCGAGTACCACGTCTGGGAAAATCGGCCCGCAGTCTTCGTTTTCAATCATCAAAGTAAAGCCGACATCATCATCATAGCGAAGCTGCTGCGCCGCGACCTCGCGGGTGTCGGCAAGAAGGAAATCAAGCACTACCCGCTGATCGGGCAGATACTCGAGTTTGCCGGTGTGGTGTTTATCGACCGGCAGGACAGCGCCAGCGCTATAGAGGCGATGATGCCGCTGGTCGACGCGATGCGCGATGACGGAAAATCCGTTGTGATAGCGCCGGAAGGCACGCGGACAATCAGCCCGCGACTTGGGCGTTTCAAGAAAGGGGCGTTTCATCTTGCGATGCAGGCCGGTGTCCCGGTGGTGCCCATCGTCATCCACAATGCGATTGATGTTGCGCCCAAAGGTGAATTCATTTTTCGTTCCGCCACTGTCGATATCGAAGTGCTTCCACCCATAGACACGAGCGACTGGCAGGCAAGCACCATGAACAAGCATGTGGCCGAGGTACGCAGCCAGTTTCTGCGCGCTCTGAACCAGATAGAAGAACCTCGGGCGGTACAGGATCCACCGCAGAACGCTGCTGAGTCAGCGACCGGGGCAGAAGACGAAGACGAGGCGGCCCCAAAAAAATGGAACAACGTGGTGCTGGGCAGCTGGGAATGAGCGTGGCCTGAATGAACATCGGTGAAGTGCATTCGATAGCAAACGGCCAGCCGTTAATATACCTCCTCGATGCCGCACACAGTTTCGAGGAGGAGCTGCTCAAAGAGTGGTTGCAAAAAGAGCGGCCGCTCGGCGCGTTAAATGCGCAGCCATTCACGGTTCCGATATTGCGTTCAGGAAATTCGGATCGCCTCAGCCATGCGCTGAGTGCACCGGAAGACACGCTAATTGCGCCGCTTCGGGTAGTCTGGCAGCCCCCGGGCGTCACGAAAGAGGCGCCGAGACTTCGGGACCTGTTGTTCGGCGACCGGCGCAGCCCCGGCAAAATGAGAGCAAGGCTCATCCGGCGCAAGCATCCCGAGCGTGTGGCCTACGTCGTGGGGCAGCCCGCAACGATCCTCCAGTTACACAAACGATTCGATCAAACTGCCGCCGGCCATGCGCGGAATGAACCGGACGGGTTCGTCAACTTCGTCGAGCGGCAGGCCGGGCTGGTTCTGGATATTGCTGAACGAGGTTTGCAAGGCAGCCGATACAAAGTGCCTAGATTTGTTGCCGAAAACCTGCAGGCAAGCAGTAAATTCAATTCGGCCATCGATCAACTTTCCACCGAACTGGGCAAACCGCGCCGTGAACTGATGCGCGAGGCGCAGATCTATATGCGGGAGATGATTGCGAGGCCATCCACTTTCTGGATTGACGTCATGGGTGCGCTTAATCACTTCGTCTGTACGCAGGGATACGAAGCCGATATCGTCTATGACAAAAAGGGCATGGAACGCGTACGAAAACTGGTACGGGAGAACCCGTCGGTGATTTTGTGGACCCACAAATCCCACGTTGACGGGTTCGCGATGAACAGCGTGTGTTTCGATAACGATTTTCCGGCACCGCACATCCTCGGCGGCGTCAACATGGCTTTTGCGGGCATCGGGTTCCTGGGACGTCGTACGGCAACAATATTCATTCGCAGGACGTTCAAGGACAACCCCCTGTACAAGCTCGTACTGCGGCACTACATAGGCTACCTGATGGAGAAACGTTTCCCGCTGAGCTGGGCGTTTGAAGGTACGCGATCAAGGGTGGGCAAACTGATGCCACCTCGTTACGGCTTGCTCAAATACGCGCTCGATGCAGCTCGGGAAACGGACGCCAGAAACATCCACATTCTTCCGGTAACGATCAGTTATGACCTGATCACCGATGTCGCGGATTACGCGGCGGAACAGACCGGCATCAAGAAAAAGCCCGAATCCCTGCGCTGGTTTCTGGGTTATCTCAGCCGCCTGCGGCAGCCGATGGGCCGGGTTTACATAAATTTCAGTGAACCGGTCGTGTTGAAGAAGGCGCCGCCGGATGGCGATTCTATGGCGTTGTCGAAAATCGCTTTTCAGGTTGCTGTCAGTGCCAACGCGGCGACGCCGATTACGCTGCCATCGCTTACCAGCATGGTCCTGCTTGGCGCAACGCCGCAGGCGTTGACTACCGACGAGCTCAGGGTTGAGGTGCGCGCGCTGATCGAGTGGGCGGATCGCAGAAACATTCAGATGACGAGCGACTTCGATCTGGAAAACGCCGATCATCTTCGCGCAATTGCCAGCATCATGATCGACAGCGGTCTGTTTACCCGTTATGCCGAAGGTCCACAGTCCGTGTACGGTATTGCGCCCGATCAACAATTGCAGGCCAGCTATTATCGCAATACCGTTATTCACTATTTCGTCAACAAGGCAATCACGGAACTTGCACTTGCCAAGGCCAGCGATGCACAAGACGAACCGGCGGACGAAGTGTTCTGGAAGGAAGCCGAGCGAGTGCGCGATCTTATGAAGTTCGAGTTCTTCTATTCGCCTTTGCCGCAGTTCCGGGATGAACTGAAAGTCGAGCTCAGCGAAATTGACGCGCAATGGGAGTCGGTTCTGGCGCAAGGCAGCACGGCGATCAGTCAGATGCTGGCAACGGTGCAACCATTTGTGGCACATGCAACGCTGTTGCATTTCATTGAGGCCTACTCGGTCGTCGCAGACCTGCTCGCGGGTCTTGCCGCGGGTGAGACATTCGATGAGCAGGATTGTGTGACGCGTGCGACCAAATACGCGCGGCAGCTGTATCTGCAGCGCCGGATCTCGAGCGAGGCGTCAATCAGTGCGTTGCTGTTCGGAAATGCCTATAAACTTATGGAAAATCAGGGTCTGATAGTGGCCGGAGACGATTCCTTGCCGTCCCGGCGTAACTCGATCGCACTCGAGTTGCGGGATTTGTTGGCAAGGCTTCATCGAATCAGGGCGCTGGCGCTAATGGTACGCGGGCAGAAGCTCGAGACCGCAGAGAGCCACATTGCGCCCGTCGCACGGGCGAGCAATCAATAGCGCATTGGTCGTTCGGACGATTCGGAATTCAGGACAGGATAATAAGATGCAACAACTCAGCGCCCAGGATGCACAGTTTCTTTACATGGAGTCGGACGACAACCTGACGCATGTCACGGCTGTCTACATTTACGATCCGTCGACGGCTGCAGACGGCAAGGTTCGCTTCAAAGATATCATTCGTCATGTTGAAAGCCGCCTCGATGCTTCGCCGGTTTTCACGCGCCGGCTCGTTCACGTGCCATTTGACCTCGACTATCCGTACTGGGCCGATGACGAGTTTTTCGATATCGAATTTCATATGCGCCATGGACGCCTGCCCGAGCCGGGCAACTGGCGGCAGTTCTGCATTCTAATGTCCCGCTACCATTCCCGGCCGATAGCGATGCAACGCCCGCCGTGGGAGATGTATGTGGTGGAAGGGCTGGATAATATCGAGGGGTTGCCGCCCGGCAGTTATGCGATTGCGATCAAGGTCCACCACGCGGCTGTGGATGGTGCATCGGCCATGAAATTTTTCGGCTCTCTTTGCGACATCGATGCTGACGGCACGCCGGCATTCGAAGCCGATGCAACGACATTCGAACGTGTCCCCAAACCCACTCTGGTCGAAATGCTCGGCCGGGCAATAATCAACAACGCAACGTCGCCGGTACGGATGTTTGATACGGTATTGCGGAACGCCCCGACGCTTTATCAGGCATATCAGAACAAAATTCAGCCGGATGACGACAGCGCCGGCGTGCCGCATACGCGATTCAACGTCACGGTGTCAGCGCACAAGATGTTCGACGCAACCGTATTCGACCTCGCTGACTTCAAGACGATCAGACAGGCCGTCGACGGCGCCACAATCAACGATGTCGTGCTCGCTGTCTGCAGTGGCGGGCTACGCCGATATCTGCTTCACCATGGCGAATTACCGGACAGGTCTCTGGTGGCCTGGGTGCCGATTAACGCCCGACCGAGAAAAGGCGCGTCGGCCGAACCCGGGAATGGCGGTAACCGGATTACGGCGATGACCACCCGCATTTTCACGGACATCGAAGACCGACTGGCGCGGCTTCGCGAGATTGTGAAAACGACCAGGAGATCCAAAGAGGCCAAAGCGGGTTTATCAGCTCGCCTGATGACGGATCTCACGCAACATGTGCCTGCCGCTACCCAGGTCCTTGCCGGCCGGTTGGTGCTACGGGCTGGAATGGCGCCGAAGCTCTGCAATCTGTTCATATCGAATGTGCCCGGACCGCAAACCACTCTTTATATGAACGGCGCGAAAATATTGCATGGTTATGCCATGGCTCCTCTGGCCAATGGCATGGGTCTTTTTATTGCCACGCCAAGTTATGACGGTCAGATTTCGTTCAGTGTCACATCGACGCGGGAAATCCTGCCCGACATCGACTTCTTCATGGACTGCCTGCGAGGTGCGTTGGACGACTTGCTTGAGTCTGCCAACGGCGCCATTGCTGCCGCCGATGCCTCAGTGCCGAAGGAAGTGGTGCCGAAGGAAGTGGTGCCGAAGGAAGTGGTGCCGAAGGAAGTGGTGCCGAAGGAAGTGGTGCCGAAGGAAGTAGCGCCGCAATGAAGCACGACGAAGGGACGCTCAAGACTCCAGCAGGTGCTTCACTTTACTATCAGAGCTGGCAACCTTTCGATCGACCGAGAGCGGTGTTGCTGATTGCTCACGGACTTGCGGAGCATTCCGGCCGCTACCAGAACTTTGCCCGATTTTTTGTCGACCGGGGCTACGCTGTCTATGCACTTGACCATCCGGGGCACGGCAAATCTGACGGTGACCGCTGCCATATCCGGCGGTTTTCTCAATTTACGGACGGTGTCGGCGTGCTGCTCGAAAAAGTGCACGAAGAAATTCCGGATACACTCGTATTTCTGGTCGGGCACAGCATGGGTGGGCTGATCGCGACGCATTTTCTCATTGAGCACCAGTCCGAGTTTGCGGGCTGCATTCTCTCAGGCGCCGCTGTGCAGCCGGCCGTCGAAGTGCCCGTGCTGCAGCGCCTGACCATTCGCCTTTTCAGCAAAGTTTTGCCAAAGCTCGGTCTTTTGCAACTCGATGCATCGGAGATCAGCCGTGACCCGGAAGTGGTCGATCGCTATCGTAACGATCCGCTGGTGTTCACGGGCAAGGTCTCCGCGCGCCTCCTGGAGCAGTTTTTCAGTGCGATGTCGGGGCTCGAAGAGAAATTTGGCGTTATCGAATTGCCGATGCTGATCCTGCACGGGTCAGCCGATGGATTGGCATTACCGCAAGGTTCAAAAAAGCTGCATGAGAAAATAAGCTCGCGTGAAAAGAAGCTCATCATCTATGAAGGCCTGTATCACGAGATTTACAACGAGCCGGAGCAGGATGACGTGATGACGGATGTAGCAGACTGGCTGGCGCCGCGCCTCGTGTCCCCGGCGCAGAGCTGATGCCTGGGATCAGCCACTCATGAACTGGTTTACCTGGCTGATATTAACCGCAGGCATTGCACTGGTCGGGCTGTATTTCGTCTTCCCGGCGCGGCTTGTTGACCTGGTCATTGGACTGGCGCGCAAATGGGGCCGTCTCTCTGCGAAATCTGTCGTCGTGGATGGCGTCACCTGGCCCTATCTGGAGGGCGGTCCGGCGGATGGCGATACAGTTGTTATGCTGCACGGCTTCGGCGGCGACAAGGATAACTGGGTCTTGTATGCCCGTTACTTTACGAAACGCTTTCGGGTCATTGCGCCCGACCTTCCCGGCTTCGGTAAAAATGTCCGCAATCCCGACTGGGACCACGGAGGCGTGGCCCAGACCGAGCGCCTGCATGCGTTCCTGGTCGAACTCGGTGTGGACAGTTTTCATCTCGCCGGCAACTCCATGGGCGGCTACATAGCCCTGCACTATGCGCTAACTTACCCCAAGCAACTTAAGACCCTGACGTTGATCGACAATGCGGGGGTTACCAGCAGGCGCAAGAGCAAACTCGAGCTGGCGGTTAAAGAAGGAACGAATCCGTTGCTTGCATCATCGTTGGAAGACTTCGATCGCCTTATGGATTTCATCATGCACAAGCGCATCCCGTCGCCCAGGTTCATGATGCAGGCAATGCTGGAAGTTCATATCCGGCATTTTGATTTTCTCAATGGGGTTTTCTGGGCGCTCACTGACGAGGTGGAGAATAGTAAACTGACGGAGAGGTTGAGCGATGTCGCAATGCCGACATTGATCATCTGGGGCCGACATGACAGGGTGATCGATGTCAGTTGCACAGAAGTCATGGCCGCCGCAATTCCCGATAACAAAGTCGTCATACTCGAGGACGTGGGGCATGTGCCAATGGTCGAAAGTCCAGGCGTGACTGCCGGCCATCACATCGACCTGATAGCTGGAGCGGATTCTCATGCGGGCGGTGGCTAAGCAATGAATCTCAATGTCGGCATACTGGGAGGCGGCTCCTGGGGAACGACCGTCGCCGCCCTGGTCGCACGCAATACGTCCACGACGCTGTGGGCCCGCGATCCGGCGACCGCCGATGAGGTCAACAAGCACCACACCAACAAGAAATACCTGCCCGATGCAAAGCTCTCCAAAAAGCTTGTCGCGACAGCGGACCTCGCAGAGGCAGTCGCAGGAAAAGACGTCATCGTAATGGGCATTCCGTCGCAAGGGTTTCGCGGCGTGCTTGAACAGGTCAAAGATCACATACGTCCCTGGGTCCCGGTAGTCAGCCTCTCCAAGGGGCTCGAACTCGATACAAGAATGCGTATGACCGAGATAATCGAGGAGGTACTGCCCGGGCATCCCGCCGGTGTTTTGACGGGGCCCAATCTGGCAAGGGAAATCATGGCCGGTTTCGCCGCGGCGAGCGTGATCGCGATGGCAGACGAAATTATTGTCAAGGAGTTACAAAAGACGTTTAACAGCGGGCTGTTTCGCGTCTACACCAATCACGACGTTGTTGGCTGCGAATTGGGCGGTGTGT
>PVMK01175216.1_pt1 | contig 20896 bp, 19 predicted proteins | sample 1853481 | NCBI WGS metagenome assembly PVMK01 (sample SAMN08533507, study PRJNA380276) | Marine sediment metagenome, whole genome shotgun sequencing project.
CGTGGTCTCTTCAGTCACTGGAGTTTCCTCTGTTTTTGCTTCAGGCGTTTGTTCTTTAACCGCGTCCTTTTTAGACTCTTCAGCGGCAGGAACTTCTTCAGTTTCGTTTCAGGAGCCTCTTCTTTAGGAGCGTCCTCTTTGACCTCTTCAGTTGCTGAAGCGTCCAAAGAGGACACGGAGGACGCAGCGAAAGAAAAGGATCCTGAAGCAAAAACTGAAGAAGTTCCCGCAGCTGAAGAGTCCAAAGAGGACAAGGCTGAAGAAAAGGAATAAACCCTTTAGGTAATGCAAAAGAAGGATTGCTTCTTCGTTGGCAAAATCATTAAAAAATACAGTTTTAAGGGGGAATTACTAGTTAAACTAGATACAGACCAACCTGAACAATTTTTGGATATGGAATCGGTTTTTGTTGAAAAACACAAAATCCTGATTCCATTTTTTATTGAATCTCTTTCTCTTCATAAATCGGCGTTATTACGGGTAAAATTTGAAGAAATAAACACCGAAACAGAGGCCGATGCCTTATTGGGAGCCGAATTGTACCTGCCACTCGATTTACTTCCCAAATTAAGCGGAAACAAGTTCTATTACCACGAGATCATCGGTTTTAAGGCCGAAGATGTGAATTTTGGCCCTATAGGAACCATCACAGGTGTAAATGACTCCACAGCGCAACATCTCTTTGAAATTGATCACAACGGTAAAGAAGTGTTAATTCCGGTAAATGATGACATCATAAAAAATGTGGATCGCGGTACCAAGACTATCTTATTAGAGGCTCCCGAAGGATTGATAGAATTGTACATTTAATGTCCAAACCCTTTACATTCAAGCAATTTACCGTACACCAGGACCGCTGTGCCATGAAGATCGGTACAGACGGAGTATTATTGGGCGCCTGGGTCTCATTGACCGAGAAACCTGAAAGAATTCTGGATATTGGTACAGGAACAGGTGTAATTGCGCTGCAGTTGGCCCAACGCGGCTCCGCGCAAAACATTGACGCCATCGAGATCGACGCCCAGGCCTTCGAGCAATGCACTGAAAATTTTGAAGCCTCGCCCTGGAGTGAACGCCTCTATTGCTATCATGCCGCCATACAGGAATTTGCTTCCGAAATAGACGATACGTATGATCTGATCATTTCTAATCCACCCTTTTATTCTGAAAATTATAAGCCCGAAGGAAAAGCCCGGGATACTGCAAGGTTTAATGACGCCCTTCCTTTTCAGCATTTATTAGTGTGTGCAGCTCATTTGCTTTCAGATCGAGGTAGGTTTGCAGTGATACTTCCGAAGAAAGAAGAAATCGAATTCATTGAATTAGCACAGGAAACAGGTTTGTACCCAAAAAGAATTTGCAGGGTCCGCGGGAATATAAATTCCGAAGAAAAAAGGACTTTGTTAGAATTCAGCTTAATTCCTAAGGGTAAGGGAGGCCGGGAAAAAGAAATAAAAATTGAGTCCCTGACCATTGAAACAGATAGACACAACTATACTGAAGATTATATACAGTTAGTGAAGTATTTTTACTTGAAAATGTAGGTCTTTCAATTTGGGATTTTTACATTTGTAACGCTAAAATTGAAGACCATGAAACCCGATTTATTTGAAGCACCCGATTACTATAATATTGACGACCTACTCACCGACGAACATAAACTAATACGTGATACTACCCGAGCGTGGGTAAAACGCGATGTGTCCCCTATTATTGAAGAGGCTGCTCAAAAAGCAGAATTTCCAAAATCGATCATCCCGGGATTAGCCGAGATCGGTGCTTTTGGACCCTACATCCCGGTGGAGTACGGAGGGGCGGGGTTGGATCAGATCTCCTACGGACTCATCATGCAGGAAATTGAGCGTGGTGATAGCGGAGTACGTTCAACTGCCTCGGTACAATCCTCTTTGGTAATGTATCCCATCTGGAAATATGGAAATGAAGACCAACGCAAAAAATACCTGCCAAAACTCGCTACAGGTGAGTGGATGGGTTCCTTTGGTTTGACAGAACCAGACCACGGTAGCGACCCTGCCGGAATGGTAACTCATTTTAAAGATATGGGCGACCATTATTTGTTGAATGGAGCCAAGCTTTGGATCTCCAACTCTCCTTTTTGCGATATAGCTATTGTTTGGGCAAAAGATGAAGAAGGGCGGATTCATGGATTGATAGTAGAAAGAGAAATGGACGGCTTTAGTACTCCGGAAACCCATAATAAATGGTCTCTGCGAGCCAGTGCCACAGGTGAGTTGATATTTCAGGATGTAAAAGTGCCAAAAGAGAACTTATTGCCAAACAAATCGGGTTTAGGTGCACCTTTGGGTTGTCTCGACTCTGCTCGCTACGGAATCGCCTGGGGAGTTATTGGCGCCGCAATGGACTGTTACGATACGGCTTTGCGATATTCAAAAGAGCGCATACAGTTTGGTAAACCTATTGGCGCTTTTCAATTGCAACAAAAGAAATTAGCCGAAATGATCACAGAGATCACCAAGGCGCAGTTATTGGCTTTGCGATTAGGACAATTAAAAAATGAAGATCGCGCCACCTCAGCACAGATCTCCATGGCCAAACGCAACAACGTTGACATGGCGATAAAAATAGCCCGTGAGGCTCGTCAAATGCTGGGCGGAATGGGTATTACAGGAGAGTATCCCATCATGCGCCATATGATGAATTTGGAAAGCGTACTCACGTATGAAGGCACCCATGATATCCACTTATTGATCACCGGATTGGACGTGACGGGGTTTAACGCGTTTAAATAAAATTAAATCTATATATTTTTAAAAGATTCCTATCTCGATGCCGATAGTCCCGATAGCTATCGGGATCGGGACTATCGGAACGGGCCTATTTAATACCATCCATTTGCCGAACGTCTATCAAATTGTATCTTTAAAAAAAGAAACTCCATGAGTTCACGAAAAAGAATTTCCCGAGCCTATAGATCTGCCCCAAGGATTTCTTTTAACGATGATTCAAAGTTTATACTATTTAGTGACTGTCACCGTGGAGATAACAGCTTTGCCGACGATTTTGCGAACAATCGGAACATCTATTTTCACGCGCTAAAGCACTACTACCATGAAGGGTATACTTATTGCGAATTGGGAGATGGGGATGAACTTTGGGAAAATCTGGAGTTTAAATCCATATTTGAAGCCCACAAGAATGTTTTTGATCTGATAGCCCAGTTTTTTTCTGAAAAGAGGCTGTACAGGCTTTTAGGAAACCATGACATGGTCTATCGCAACCAAAAATATGTGAAAAAGCACCTTTTCAGCTATTTTGACAAAGTCACGAGTGAGGACAAACCCCTTTTCCCCGGAATTACTTTTACTGAAGGATTAATTCTCGAACATGAATCTACGGGTCAAGAGATCTTTATGCTACACGGTCATCAAGCCGATTGGATGAATTATCGAGCTTGGAGGATCAATCGGTTTATGGCGCGTACTTTTTGGCGTCAACTGCAAATATTTGGAATAGGAGATCCAACGAGTCCTGCCAAGAACTATCGAGAACTTATTAAGGTTGAAAAACGATGCAAACGCTGGATCATTGAAAATAACAATATTATTACTATAATGGGTCACACGCATAGGCCCCGATTTCCGGAACCTGATGAGATTCCACTATTTAATGATGGAAGTTGCGTCCATCCACGAAGTATCACGGGATTGGAAATTGACAACGGAACCATCTCACTCATTAAATGGCAAATTGAAACAACGGAGAATGGCACTTTACAGGTGATTAGGAAAAAACTAGAAGGGCCGCAAAAAATTGATTCTTATAAAACCAAATAAATGTACGGTCTTCAGATAGATTTAAGTAGCATAGAGGTGTCAATAGACCCTCATTCCTCTTCAACATCATCATTCTTATCGTTTTTCCAATATTGAGGTTTTGTGTTTTCTGTACGTTGCTCCCAATAACCAGGAGTTACTTTATGGCCATCAAAAGTTTTTAACTTGCGTTGATAGACCCAAATAGTTGGATTAAAAACCATATCGGTTACAGCAACATCATACACCTGTGGTTCTTCCTCCGTTTTTCTTTCTTTTTTATCAATTAGCACTTCAAACCCATTATGCTCCAGCAATTTCTTCAGGAAATTTTTCCGGTTTTCCTCCACACGTTTTTCAACAAAAGTTACCCTGGTTTCCCCTATGCTTCCAAATGAATGTTTTCCAGTTAATGACATAACTATTTAATTAAAAATACTACTTAACTCGTATATATATTCATATAATGGGCTGTATATGCCGATCACGAAGACTCCGATAACCGCTATTATCAATTCTAATCGCATATAAATTTTATTCTTAAAAAAGGGGATCGCATTTTCACTCTTTCTTAAGAACATGGCTCTAATTACCAATAGGTAGTAGAATAATGAAATCGTAACATTTACGACTGCCAAAAATACCAATATATAATACCCTTCACTCGCGGCAGCCGTAAAGAGAAAGAATTTACCGAAAAAACCAGCCAAGGGTGGAATACCTGCCAAAGAAAACAGCGCCAACATCATTACCAGACTTAGGTTTGGGTTTGTTCGGTACAGGCCTTCGTAATCCTTCATATTTTCTTTTCCTGTCTGTAATGAAATTGCCTGTACTACACCAAAAGCCGCTAAATTAGAAAAGATATATACGAGTATAAAATAAACCACGGTAGCAGCTCCTAATTGAGTTCCTGTGATCAGACCTAACAAAATAAATCCTGCTTGCGCTATTGATGAAAAGGCCAAAAATCGTTTCATGTTTTGTTGGCGTAAGGCAAATAAATTACCGATGAACATCGTCGCTAGAGCTACGATGTAAACGATGTTTTCCCACACATGCATCAGAGGTTTTAACACGGTAAATAATAAGATCATTAGGATAAAAACCGCTGCGCCTTTCGAGATGACAGATAAATAGGCGGCTATACCAATTGGGGCGCCTTCGTAAACATCGGCTGTCCAAAAATGAAAGGGAACCAATGATATTTTAAAAGCCAGTCCGGCAAAGAAAAGTATAAATCCTAAAATAGTCAGGTTAGAGGAAGTAATTACTTCAACAATGTCATTGAAGTATATAGAACCTGCCGTGGCATATAACATCGAAATACCAAATAAAGAAATACCGGAAGCCAATGCTGCCGAAAGAATTAATTTGATACCCGATTCGCTTGATCTTCTTTTGGTGATCTCAAATGCTGCTAACGCGACTACGGGTAATGTAGATAATTCCAGGCCTAAAAAGAACATTAAAAAGTCACCTGCAGAGATCATAAAATACATTCCGAAGAGGGATGAAAAGAGCAGCACAAAAAATTCTGTCCCTCTGTTTTGTTTCACTACTTTTTCAATGAGCCAATCGGCAGATAGAAGTAATAGGATAAGCACCCCAATATTCAAGACATTTTTAAAAAAGTGAATTAGGTTGTTTGTTCGAAACATCCCCCCGAATAAGCTGCTTTCGTCTATGTACATAAATCCGACGACCGTATGAATACCAAATAAGAATATAGCCAAATGCACGATGCTACTTTTCTTATTTTGAGGTGTAAAAATTTCAGCTACAATCAGCAAAAGTATAATTGCCAAAAGTATGATTTCATGCCTCATCAATAAAAAACTACTAAAATTCATTTATCCATTAGCTTTTAATTTATAATACTCCCTGAATAAAGGGTTCTATACTTTCTAATATCATATTACTCAACCAAAGCGGTGCCACCCCCATTCCAACAATAGGTATCAGCAATAACAGTATCCCGGTTTTTTCATACCAGGTTACCTTGGATAAATTCAAATATCCTGAGTTCTTCACAGGGCCCATCAACATAATTGCCACGACGCGCAATATGTAAACCGCGGTTACAACAATAGCGGAAACCGAAATAATAGTAACGGCTCTGTAAAATATATTGTCATGTTGAAAAGCACCCACAAAAATGTTCATTTCTGCCACAAATCCACTTAAACCAGGCAATCCTAATGAAGCAAGCCCTGCAATGACATAGACGGCCGATATAAATGGAATTACCTTTAACAATCCTCCTAATTTGGTAACATCCCTGGTGTGAGTTCTTGTGTAGATCATCCCAATTAATGCAAAGAATAAGGCCGTCATAAATCCGTGGGAAAGCGATTGTAATATAGCTCCATTCCAGGCAGTCTTGTTTAACATTAGCAACGCAAATAGCACCAAACCAAGATGACTTACTGATGAATACGCGTTGATGTATTTTAGATCGGTTTGTTTTATGACAGCGAATGCGCCGTATATCACTCCCGTTGCTGAAAGTATAATAAAGAACCAGGACCAATGCATCGTACCTTCCGGCAACAAGTACATAGCTACTCTAAATACGCCATACCCGCCTAACTTCATCAATACCCCTGCATGTAACATAGATACGGCGGTAGGTGCGGAGGAGTGGCCATCCGGGGACCAGGTATGAAATGGGAATAAGGCTCCAATAACCGCAAAGCCTATAAAGGTTAAAGGGAAAAATATTTTCTGCGCTTCAATGGGAATATTGACCTTGGCAATTTCCAATATATTGAAAGTTAAATCGCCACCATCAGCATTGGAGTTAAAGTAAATTCCTAAGATCCCTACCAGTAAAACCGCTGAAGCTCCCATTAACATTAAAGTCAATTTCATCGCTGAATACTCCTTAGGCCCGGATCCCCAGATACCGATCAATAAATACATGGGTATCACCGCAATTTCAAAGAAAACGAACATCATAAACAGATCGACAGAGATAAAGAAACCATACACTCCAACTGAAAGTACGATAAGGGAAATAAAAAATTCTTTTGGGAGATCCTTCATTTTCCAGGAAATAAAGACCCCTGCCATTACAACGATAGATGTCAGTAATAGCAAAGCAACTGAAATTCCATCCACTCCAATGTTATAATGAATATTAAATTGTTTGAACCAAACCAGATCTTTAGTAAAAACCATAATACCATCGTCAACTGCTCTTTCTCTGAAATAAGCAAAGACCAGGTTGATGGCCATTGCAAGTTGAATCATACTTCCAACCATTGACACTATGCGAGCCTGTTTCAAGCCCTTAGTGAAAACCAAAGCTAGAATCGTTATTGCAGGTACTATGATAAAAAGTGATAAAATATCCATATATATTTATTCTAAACAATACTCAAAACACAAGCACCAAAACTCAAATAATCGCTTATTTTAGATGGTATCTCTTTAAATTTTGCCATTTGTTCTTTGTTATTTTTTCTAATTTGTCCATAAATAAATAAACACTAAAGCCAACACCACTACTCCCCCAACAAATGCGAATGCATAATCTTGTACTTTACCGGATTGGATTCTTTTTATTTTTTCGGATGTTAGTACGGTTTTATTCCCGATCTCTACCATAGTTCCATCCACATATTTTTTATCAAATCGGGCTATGGGGGCAGCTATTCGTTTAAATAGTATTTTTTTTGTGATGAACAGATAAATTTCATCTATATAGAATTTTTCGTAGGTCCATTTATAGATAACTCCAAATCCTTTGGCAAATCTATCGGCCAGATCATTTTCTTTTTTATAGAAAACATAGGCCAGTATGATTCCTGTCAATCCGACCCCAACCGCGATCGCGGCTAAAGGATAGTTCAAATGAGCTTCAAATCCGGCTTTATCGGGAGATATAAATTCACTAAAAGGGATGAACCCGCCAATGACACTGAAAATAGCCAGAACGATTAATGGCAAAGTCATTGAAACAGGTGACTCATGCGGGGCATTTTCGTACTTGGTTTCTTTACCCCAAAAAATTCCGAAGTAAATTCTAAACATATAAAACGCTGTTAGTCCGGCGACAAATACCCCCACGTAATAAATAAGTTTGTTGTGTTCAAATGCTGCGACTAATATTTCATCCTTACTCCAGAATCCTGCAAAAGGAGGTATCCCTGCAATAGCTAATGCGGCAATTAAAAAAGTAATATTGGTAATAGGCATATACTTACGCAAACCACCCATATCTTTTAAATAGTTGCTGTGAACAGCATGTATGACCGAACCGGCACACAAGAATAATAAGGCTTTGAACATGGCATGCGTGAATAAATGGAACATAGACGCCATATAACCAACTCCCTCATGGCCATCATAACCGGAAACACCCAAGGCCAACATCATATATCCAATTTGAGACATCGTTGAATAGGCCAAGACCCGTTTAATATCGGTTTGTGTAATAGCAATTACAGCAGCAAATATTGAAGAAAAGGCACCCACAAATGCTACGATATTTAAAGCGAATCCATCTTCGATGAAATAATACATAGGGAACAATCTCGCCACCAAATAAACACCTGCAACAACCATGGTTGCCGCATGAATTAATGCGGAAACCGGCGTTGGGCCTTCCATAGCGTCCGGTAACCAGATATGCAATGGGAACATAGCCGATTTACCCGCTCCCCCCATGAAAATTAATAATAGGGCCCAGGTTAGTATTGATAATCCCATAAACGATGACGAAGCCCAATTTAAAATAGCACTTCCCTCAGGATCATTCAGAGTTTCAAAATCGTAGGTACCGGTATAATACCCTACGACTAAAATTCCAATTAAGAAACCCAGATCGGCAAAACGTGTGACTACAAATGCTTTTTTCGCTGCGGCTACTGCGGATGGTTTTGTAAAATAATATCCTATTAATAAATAGGATGAAATTCCTACCAGTTCCCAGAAAATATAAAATTGAAATAAATTAGTGGCCAACACCAACGCTAACATTGAAAATGAGAATAAGCCTAAAAATGAAAAATACTTAGTATAGCCATCATCTCCCTTCATATAACCTCTGCTATATATATGGACCATGAGTGATACGATTGAAACTACAACGAGCATCATAACCGATATAGGATCGATTAATAAGCCCATATCAATATGAAGTGTATCCGTAAAATTCATCCAAACGGTTTTCTCAATAAAAGTTTGGTAGATCCCGTCCACTTTCCCGTATACAAAAAAGTATTGATAAGCTGTATAAAGTGACAGTAATGTAGAAGTTGCAATTCCTAAAACACCAATGTATCCGGAAACGGCAGGTTTTATTTTTCTATGAAAAATTCCCAACAGTAAAAAAACTGTCAGAGGAATTAATGGAATTAATACAGTATAACTTATGTCCATATATTATAACATTAATATTTCATGGTTTCTGTGTCTTTAACTTCAACGGAACTAATTTGTCTGTAAAGATTTATTATTATGGATACAGCTAATGCAGTTTCTGCAGCGGCTACAGCGATAATAAAAATTGAAACCAAAACACCTTGTAACATATCCGGATATAAATATTTGTTGATAACAACAAAATTTATGACCGAGGCATTTAAAATTAATTCTACTGAGATCAAGATCGAGATCAGATTTTTTCTTGTGATGAAACCATAAATACCTATAAAAAATAGGATAGATGTAACCGTGAGTATTTCGTATATGCTAACTCCTGAGATCATAGTGGTTTATCGGTTTTATCAGTCAATTTTTCTCCTTTTGCAATAACTATTGCACCGACCATTGCAGCCAATAATAACACGCTAATTACTTCAAAGGGTAAAATAAATCCCCCCGCTTCATAGCTTAACAATATGGTTCCAATATCAGCAGTGGTGGTGGTCAACGAATTTTCGACAACCTTAAAATCGTGTGAATATATGGTAGTTAAAAAAATACCGAGACCCATTAAACATGCTATACCAACAAGTAGTTGTTTGGATGTTTTGGAGATCTCCAATTCCATTTCAATATGGTGTACCAATAAAACTGAAAATATGATCAATACAACTATTCCTCCAGCATAAACAGTTAATTGAATGGCTGCCAGAAAGTTATAATCGATCAGGAAGTAAACTCCGGCGACTGAACCAAGCACAAACAACAAGTAGATAACGGATCGAAGCATTTTACGACTACTTACAGAAGCAACGGCAAACACGATCATGGTCAATGCTACTGTATAAAATATATATCTTTCCATAAACTTAGTCTTCCACTCCGGGTTGTAATTTAGATCCTGGTTCATTCAAAACTCTTGTGAGTTTTGTTCTGTCATATACCGAATTTTCAAAATTTTGTCCCCAAATAATAGCGTCTGTTGGACAAACATCAATGCATAAGGCACACATAGTACACATGCTTAAATGATAGACAAATTGGTCTATTTTCTTTTTCTTCTTACCTGTTTCTTCATCAATTCCTCTATCCCAAATAATCTCAATGCTACCGTTAGGACAAGCTATCTCACATTTTTGGCAACCTGTACAGCGATGTTCGTTATTTTCGTCATGCGGCATGATTACTTCACCACGAAAACGGTCAAACATTTTCAAGGTTTCTCTATTGTCCGGATATTGCTGTGTAATAGAGCCTTTTCTTGAAGTCAAAAAGTACTTACCCGTAACACTCATGCCACCAAGCAATGTTTTTACACCTTCATATATCTCTGAAAAATAACTCATACCATCTAAAATTGAATCGTCAATTCAAGCCAAACAACTAAGGCCATTAATACTATATTCACCAAGTTTATAGGGAGCAAATATTTCCATTCCAACGTAAGCAATTGATCAATTCTTAATCTTGGAAATGTCCATCTAAACCACATCATTAAAAATATCAATACCAGTGTTTTCACTAAAAACCAAATTACACCAAGCCAGGGAATTGACTCCGTAATTCCGAAAGGGGATAACCAACCACCAAAAAATACAACGGTGGCAATTGCTGCTATGATAAACATATTAATAAATTCGGCTAAAAAGAAGTAGGCAAACTTCATTCCTGAGTATTCGGTATGAAAACCTGCCCCTAATTCCGATTCGGCTTCAGCCATATCAAATGGCGCTCTATTGGTTTCGGCAGTGCCGGCGATCATAAAGATCATAAAGGCGATAATCGCGGGAATATGCCCCTGGACTATCAACCACCCACTTTTTTGTACTTCTACAATTTCCGAAAGTTGTAATGACCCGGTAATCAGGATCATGGTCAATAATGACAGCCCTACTGAAAGCTCATAACTAATGGTTTGAACCCCACTGCGCATAGCACCAATTAAGGAAAATTTATTATTGCTACTCCAACCGCCTAATAAAATTCCAATAACTCCAATAGATGATATAGCAATTAAAAAGAAAATACCGATGTTGATATCAAACGCCTGAAATTCCTTAGTAAAAGGTAAAACACTTAAGGCCATTAATGAAGAAATAATCACGAAGTAGGGTGCTAAATTGTATAAAAATTTATCTGCTTTTGCCGTGCCTGTCAGTTCTTTCGATAATAATTTCAAGGCATCGGCCATGGTTTGAAGTAATCCTTGAAATCCAACTCTATTTGGCCCAACACGCAATTGAAACCAAGCTGCAACCCTTCTTTCAAGCAAAACCAGATATAAACCGGCCACAGCAAAAATGGCTAAATATACCAACGCTATCAACACCATCTCCACAATATTTGCCACGCCTTCCGGCATGATGCTAAAAAGCCAATCATGAATATTTTTTGTGATACCTAATAGTATATTCATTGTTCTAATTTTATCTATCAATATCAGGTATTACCAGATCCAATGTTGCCATTGTAGCAACCAAATCACCAATTTTACCTCCAATGGCAATATGATTCAATAGTGATAGATTCGAAAATCCGGGTGAACGGAATTTAAGTCGGTAGGGACTTTTAGTTCCTGTACTTATAATATAAACCCCAAACTCTCCTCTTGCCGTTTCAACTTTCTGAAAAAATTCTCCTTTCGGTAATTTGATCACTGCATTTGTTTTTACTCTATGTTCCCCCTCCGGAATATTGTCTATCAGTTGTTCTATTATGGATAACGATTCCCACAATTCCTGAATTCTAACCTGGTAACGCGCGAAGGTATCTCCTTCGTTCCTGAGGGCTTCATTAAATGTAACTTTGTCCAAGGCGCTATAAGGATGGTATTTTCTAACATCGCAGGAATAACCTGACGCACGGGCAACAGGCCCTGATGCTCCAAAGGAAATAGCATCTTCTTTGGATAAAATTCCGATACCTTTTGTTCTTTTCTGAAAAATTACATTCTCTGTTAAAAGTCTGTCGTATTCGGGAATTTTTGTTTTGAAATGAGCTACAAACTTTTTTACTCGTTTTACAAAATTCGGATGAATATCAAGCATCAATCCCCCCGGAACATTGTAATTCATCGTCAATCGCGCACCACAGGTTTCCTCCATAATATCGTTGATCAATTCACGATCCCTAAAACCATAAAAATAAGTGGTCAATGCTCCAACATCCATTCCCATAACGCCCCACCATAAACAATGCGAGGAAATTCGTGTAAGTTCACCAATAATGGTTCTGATCACTTTTACACGTTCCGGAATTTCCAATTGTAAGGCGTTCTCAACCACTAGGCAAACCGCTTCGTTATTTATGTTGGCCGACAAATAATCCATCCTATCTGTGAGATGTACGATTTGCTGATAGCTGTCACGCTCACACATTTTTTCAATGGAGCGATGGATATATCCCAGATCCGGTTCTACTTTTTTAATAATTTCACCATCGATAGTTAACAGAAGATTTAGAACACCGTGAGTCGCAGGATGCTGAGGTCCCATATTAATTTGATACTCTTCCGTTCTAAAACTATTATCTATCGTTTTTGTTTTCATTGATAATTATTTAATGATCATGTTAACTTCATCTTCATAATCCTTTCTCAACGGATAGCCTACCCAGTCTTCGGTTAAAAAAAGTCTCTTTAGATTAGGGTGATCATTAAATTTTATTCCGAAGAAATCGAACACTTCACGTTCATGAAATTCTGCCGTAGCCCAAATATCATAAACCGAATCCAGTACCGGATTCTCTCTATCTGCCGTTTTGACCTTTACTACAATTATATGCCTATGCTTTGTAGATTCCAGATGATATACAACGCCCAGCTCTTCGCCCCAATCAACACCACTCAGACAAAATAAATAATCAAATCGTGTCTGTTCATTACTTTTTAATTGACTCATCAGGGAATGAAACTGATTCGGCTGAACTACAATATTTAAAAACTGAGATCCCTCTTCATTGAATTCAAGAAGGCTTGGATTATACGATTTTGAAGGCTCTTCATTTTCTTCTGAAGCATCTTCTGCCGAAGAGTTCTCGACATCTTCAGAAACGGGGTCCGGATTTGGATTGGGGAACCAATCGCCTATTAAGACCTGTAGTGCTTCATTTGTCATAACATTCCGTTTTAGCAACCTTCATCAAAATCATCTATAGGATTTATTTTGTGTTTCATATTTTCAGTACGTATTTTATCCTGAAGCATTAACATCCCTTCAAGTAATGCTTCCGGCCTTGGCGGACATCCCGGTACATATACATCCACCGGAATAACATGATCCGCACCTTTTACAACGGAGTAGGTATTATAAAAGAAGGGTCCTCCGGAAATTGCACATGCTCCCATTGCGATCACATATTTTGGCTCCGCCATTTGATCGTATAATCGACGTAAGACAGGCGCCATCTTATTAACAATAGTTCCCGCAATAATGATTAAATCAGCTTGCCTGGGAGACGGCCTGGCGACCTCAAATCCAAATCTTGAGTAGTCATGACGAGAGGCGCCTGTTTGCATCATTTCTATAGCACAACAACTTGTACCGAAATAAAGTGGCCAAAGAGAATTTGCACGACCCCAATTTATTACTTTGTCCAATGAAGTCACTACTACATTGCCCCCGTTTCCTGCAGGTATGACTTTCCCTGGAAAATCTTCCGGGACCTTATCCGGCTGTCCGGAGAATTTGAATGTTGTGTCTACTCCCATTTTAAAGCTCCTTTTTTCCAAGCGTAAGCTAAGCCCAGTCCTAAAATAATCAGAAATATAAGTATCTCAAAAAAAGCAATACCACCAATATCTTGAAACACTACTGCCCATGGAAATAAAAATGCCACTTCCACATCAAAGATCAAGAAAAGAATTGCAAATAAGTAGTAGCCTACCTTAAATTGAACCCAGGTTGGTCCTCTGGTGACCATACCACTTTCATAAGGTTCACGTTTTTGTGGATTGTCTGATTTATGTGAAATTAAATTTGAGAGAAAGTTTGCCCCGGCAACCATTACTATACCCGCAATTAAAAATACTATGATGGCTTCAGAACCCATTTGTTATGTTTTTTGTTTCATTTTTTTTTACAAAAAATATTCAGAATTGTTATTTAACTTTATAAATATCACCCGAGAAAAACAGATCGTTAGTTTTATTGAAACTAGACTTAGATTTCACTTCTTCGGTTTGCATTATTTTTCTTTCTTCCAATGTAAGATCATCAAAACTTCTTATAATTCCAGTTACCATGGGATATCTTAATCGAACGAGCATTTGATGTAAGGTCGGGTCTTGTTCTTTAGCATCATGGACAATAAGATCTTCCTGGGTAATCCCATTTTCACCAATAGTAACAACTTCCAATTTTAAACCGTTTAATACAAGCCCTTTATCCCTTTCTTTTCCAAAAATCATCGGCTTCCCATGTTCAACGAACAATTGCTTATCCTCACGCACGGCCTTGTCTGTATATTGCGTAAAACATCCATCGTTAAAAATTGGACAATTCTGCAGTACTTCGATCAAAGACGTACCTTTAAACTTCTCACAATCGATAAACATTTGAGTCATTTCTTTGGGTGTGTTCCCCCCTATTCTCGCGAAGAAACGTGCCTGAGCGCCTATAGCCAACTCTCCCGGGGAGAAGGGTTGTTGTGTATTTCCATAAGGAGATGATTTTGTCTTTTGGCCAACTAAAGAAGTGGGTGAGAATTGGCCTTTCGTCAATCCATAGATTTCATTATTGAATAAGATGATATTCAGATTGACATTTCTTCGCAATACATGAATAAAATGGTTCCCTCCAATCGCCATCGAGTCTCCATCTCCTGTGATAACCCATACACTTAAATTGGGGTTTGCCATTTTTACACCGGTCGCTATTGCGGGAGCACGGCCATGAATACTATGTATCCCATAGGTATCCATATAATATGGAAATCGTGAAGAGCACCCAATACCGGAAACGAATACGACGTCTTCTTTTTTAACTCCCATTTCCGGAAGTGCCTTTTGCATGGCCCGTAAAATAACGTAGTCATCACAACCCGGACACCATCTTACTTCCTGGTCACTGGCAAAGTCCTTGAATGTATACTTTTTTTCAGCTGTTGTTTCCATAATGATTATACTAATTGTTTAAATTTTTCAGTCAATTCGCTATTCCCAAATGGCAGCCCTTGTATTTTATTGAATTGTGTTAGGTCAAGCCCGTCAAAATTCATTTTTAATACTTTAGCAAACTGCCCGGTATTTAATTCACAGACCACTATTTTTTTGAAACGATTTAAAACTGTTTCAGTATTTTTAGGCAGCGGGTTTATATAATTGAAATGTGCATAGCCAATATTTTTAAACCCTTCTTCATTTATATGTTTAACCGCCGAATATAAAGAACCATAAGTACCCCCCCAACCAATCACGAGCAAGTCTCCACTGTCTGCAAATTCAGTAGTTAACTCAGGAATATAATTTTGAACCCGTTTAATTTTTTCGGCCCTGATTTTCGTCATATACTCATGGTTTTCTGGCACATAGGACACATTCCCACTGATACGGTCTTTCTCCAATCCTCCAACCCTATGCTCTAAACCTGCCGTTCCAGGAATTGGCCATATACGGGCGAGTGTATTTTCATCTCGATCATAAGGATGCCAATTCTCCTTCGCTTTTTTAATGATATTATTTTTTATTTCCGGCATATCATCAACCGATCGTATTTTCCATGGTGCCGATCCGTTTGCGATATATCCATCGGTCAACAGAATAACCGGAGTCATATGCTCCAAAGTAAGTTTAGCAGCTTCATAAGCAAAATTAAAACAATTTGCAGGAGTACTCGCTGCAATGACAATTACCGGACTTTCTCCGTTTCTGCCATACAATGTTTGTAATAAATCTGATTGTTCTGTTTTAGTAGGTAAGCCCGTCGAAGGTCCACCCCGCTGTACATTCACTATTACTAATGGCATTTCAATGATCATAGCAAGACCAATTGCTTCTCCTTTTAAGGCCAAACCGGGTCCGGAAGTCGTTGTTATGGCTAGATCACCTGCAAATGACGCCCCTATCGCCATGGTAACTCCGGCTATTTCATCTTCAGCCTGAAGTGACTTTACTCCAAAATGCTGATGTTTTACAAGTTCGTGAAGAATATCTGATGCAGGCGTAATTGGGTACGATCCTAAAAATAATTCCAATCCCGATTTTTCGGCAGCCGCTAAAAATCCCCAGGCTGTAGCTGTATTACCCATAATAATTCTATAGGTTCCTGGTTGCATTTTGGCTGGGGAAATAGTATAAGCATTTGGAATCAATTCTAATGTTTCGGCAAAATAAAAACCTGTATTTAATACCTTAATATTCGCTTCAACAATAAGAGGCTTGGATTTAAATTTAGTCTTAAAAAATTCAATCGTATGATCAGTCGAACGATCGTACATCCAGTAGACCATCCCTAAGGCAAACATATTTTTACTTCGAACAATGCTTTTATTATCCAGCCCTTCAATATCTTTTAACGCTTCCTTGGTGAGTGAGGTCATAGTTACTTCGATAACCCGATAATTTTCAAGGCTTCCGTCTTCTAACGGATTGGATTCATATTCTGCTTTCTCTAAGTTTTTTTTTGTAAAGGCATCGGTATCTACAATGATGGTATGTCCCGGTTTTACCGCATGTAAGTTGGTTTTCAATCCTGCAGGATTCATTGCAACCAATAGATCTACTTCGTCCCCGGGGGTGCTGATCTCAACACTGCCAATATGAACTTGAAAACCGGACACTCCATATAAACTGCCTTGTGGCGCCCTAATTTCAGCAGGATAATTTGGAAATGTTGCAATATCATTTCCAAACATGGCTGAGGTATCGGAAAACTGCGTTCCTGTTAATTGCATACCATCACCGGAGTCCCCTACGAACCGAATAATAACGGCTTCCAGAACTTCAGGCTGTTGCTTTGTTTTAGTTACGGGCATAGTTTATGGTAATTTGAAAAAATTAACTAAATTTATCTAATATTGATAAATAAATATAAAGTATCAAATATAATTTCACTTTTTAATAGTAAACGTGATTTTTATCACATTTCAATTATAAATAGAAATATAATTTTGTAAATATTTAGTTTTCTAAAATTAGTTAATTTATGGCGATTATTATAACAGACGAATGCATTAATTGTGACGCTTGTGTTGTAGAATGTCCGAACAATGCGATTTACGAACCCGATCAAGCATGGGCTTATGCTGATGAAACCGCTTTAAATGGTATGGTTACACTGCCAAAAGGAGGTGAAGTGGATGCCGATGCAGAAAACGAGCCGGTATCTGAAGAATTTTACTTCATTGTTTCAGATAAATGTACAGAATGTAAAGGGTTTCATGATGAACCGCAATGCGCTGCTGTTTGTCCGGTGGATTGCTGTGTCCCTGACGAAGATCATGTCGAATCGGAAGAAACTCTATTGGAGAAGAAAGCCTGGTTACATGGTGAATAAACGATTTGTTTAAAAATATCAGTATTTATATTTAGATAAATAGCATTGATCACTCTCAACACTATACTTAGTTAAGAGTAATTTTTGAGTAATACCCCTTTTTCAATCTCAATTGAGTTACTTATTGCTCCCGGATCACAGATTCACGTAATTTCCATAACTGATATATGTCATAGAATTTACTATGCACAACCATTATTTTCATTTTACTTATTAAAACTCGAAAATTAATAAAATATAAGTATTATGGAAAAAGAATTCCAAAAGCTAATTTGTGATGCCAATGAAGCCGTCGCCAGAGTGGCGCATAAGACTAATGAAGTCTGCGCTATTTATCCTATTACTCCGGCTTCTCCCATGGGAGAACATGTAGATGCTTTCAGCGCTGATAAGGAAAAAAATATATGGAAAAACGTTCCTAGAATTGTTGAAATGCAAAGCGAAGGCGGAGCCGCCGGAGCAGTTCATGGAGCTTTACAGGCAGGTGCGTTAACAACCACATTTACAGCATCTCAAGGCTTGTTGCTGATGATACCGAATATGTATAAAATAGCAGGGGAACTGCTATCCACGGTTATCCATGTAGCAGCCAGAACCGTTGCGACGCATGCATTATCAATTTTTGGAGATCATTCAGATGTAATGGCAACCAGACAAACGGGGTTTGCTATGTTATTTGGTGGTTCTGTTCAAGAAGCAATGGACCTGGCGCTAATTTCTCAAGTGTCGACATTCCATTCCAGAGTACCTTTTTTAAATATTTTCGATGGATTCAGAACGTCACACGAAATATCAAAAATTGATGTCATTCCCGATGAAATCATCAAAGCCATGATGCCGGAAGATAAGATCATGGAGTTCAAAAAAAGATCATTAGATCCCGACCATCCTGTTATAAGAGGGACCTCTCAAAACCCCGATGTATTCTTTCAAGCCAGAGAAGCGGCAAATGTATATTATGAAAAAGTGCCTGAAATAGTTCAGAATGTTATGAACGAATTCTATGAACACACAGGCCGTAGATACGACTTGTTTAATTATTTAGGGCATCCTGAGGCTGAGCGAGTCATAATAATTATGGGGTCTGGTGAAGGTGCGGTTAGAGAAGTCGTAGATACCATGGTAAATCAAAACGAAAAAGTAGGTGTTCTGTTTGTTCGCTTATACAGACCATTCTCTATTGATCACTTTATAGAAAAAATACCAAAAACAGTTAAAAAAATTGCAGTTCTAGATAGAACCAAAGAACCCGGAAGTACCGGGGAGCCCTTGTACCTGGATGTTGTTACCTCTTTTGTTGAAGGTAAAATAGATATGCCATTAATCGTGGGTGGTCGGTATGGATTATCGTCTAAAGAATTTAATCCTGCAATGGTAAAAGGCATTTATGATGAGTTGTTAAAAGACGAACCCAAAACTCATTTCACTATTGGTATCAATGACGATGTAAGCCATACTAGTTTAACATACAACCCTGTATTTAAAACCAATAAAGCGACATTCAATTGTATCTTTTATGGTTTGGGCGCTGACGGAACTGTTGGAGCCAATAAAAACTCTGTAAAGATCATTGGTGAAACTACTGATAATTACGTTCAAGGCTATTTCGTGTATGATTCAAAAAAAGCAGGTGCCCAAACTATATCACATCTTCGTTTTGGACCCGACCCTATTCATTCCAGCTATTTAATAAATACGGCCGATTTCGTGGCATGTCACCAATTTAATTTCACTGAAAAATATGACCTGCTCAAAAATATTAAAAAGGGCGGTACATTCTTATTGAATACTCCTTTTTCCAATGAAGAAATTTGGGATGTTCTACCTGAAAGAATGCAAATTGAAATAATTGAAAACGAAATTAATTTTTATGTAATTGATGCTACAAAAGTTGCTCAAGAAGCGGAATTAGGCAAAAGAATTAATACTGTTTTACAAACATGTTTCTTCGCAATATCCGGGATCCTACCAAAAGATGAAGCTATCAAAAAGATTAAAAATGCTATTGTAAAGTCATATTCTCACAGAGGCGATAAAATCGTTCAAATGAATTTCAATGCTGTTGATAAATCATTAGAAAATCTTCAAAAAGTTATCTATCCTAAGCAAATTACAAATCATAGAAAATTAAAGCCTATGATGACCGGAACCGAAGATCCATTTGTAAAAGAAGTCTTAGGAAAAATATTAGCAGGTAGAGGAGATGAACTTCCGGTAAGTACATTTCCAGTTGATGGAACGTTTCCGACGGGAACAACTCAATATGAAAAACGTGGAATAGCCGATTTTATTCCGGTTTGGGATGACGTAAATCTATGTACTCAATGTAATAAGTGTATTGCCATTTGTCCACATGCAGCAATAAGAGCCAAAGTAGTTTCTAATGAGGAATTGGCTGATGCACCAACATCTTTTAAAAGAGTCTCTGCAAAAGGAAGGCCCTTTACAAGTGAAACGGAATCTTATGTGTTACAAGTTTCGCCAGAAGATTGTACGGGTTGTGATCTATGTGTAGCTGTTTGTCCTGCTGAAAGCAAAGAGATAGAAGATTTCAAGTCTATCAACATGAGGAAAAAAGTGGAAGTTGCAACCGAAGAGAATATTAATTGGAACTATTTTGTCAACCTTCCTTACTATGATCGATCCGAATTACAGATCACCAATATTAAAGGCTCTCAATTTTTAGAACCATTATTTGAATTTTCCGGAGCTTGCTCAGGTTGTGGAGAAACACCCTATATAAAATTACTTACTCAATTATATGGGGATAGTATTTTAATTGCGAACGCAACAGGTTGCTCCTCAATTTACGGGGGTAATCTACCAACGACACCCTACAAATCTAATAAATCTGGCAGAGGGCCGGCATGGGCGAATTCGCTATTTGAAGATAATGCTGAGTTTGGTTTTGGTATGAAGTTGGCTTTGTCAAAAAAACAAGAAACAGCCGTTGATCTATTAAAGTCATTAGAATTATCAGTTGGAAGTGAAATAGTAGACGCCATTTTGAATAATCGTGAAGAAACAGAAGCCCAAAAGCAAGATATGTTGAGAGATATAGAAACACTTAAAAAAACTCTGGCAACCATTGAAAATGAAGATGATGCCGTTAAACTGAGTCAATTAACAGAATATCTGCGCAAGAAAGCAGTTTGGGTTCTCGGTGGTGACGGATGGGCTTATGATATTGGTTATGGTGGTGTGGATCATGTCTTAGCATCTGGAGAAGATATTAAT
>PVMK01121539.1_pt1 | contig 20894 bp, 16 predicted proteins | sample 1853481 | NCBI WGS metagenome assembly PVMK01 (sample SAMN08533507, study PRJNA380276) | Marine sediment metagenome, whole genome shotgun sequencing project.
AACAGCGTTCTCAGTGCATAAAAGGAAATATACGTGTGGTAGAGGAGCGTTCTGTAAGCCTGTGAAGGTGTGACCGTGAGGCATGCTGGAGGTATCAGAAGTGCGAATGCTGACATGAGTAACGATAATGTGGGTGAAAAACCTACACGCCGAAAACCCAAGGGTTCCTGCGCAACGCTAATCGGCGCAGGGTGAGTCGGCCCCTAAGGCGAGACCGAAAGGTGTAGTCGATGGGAAACTGGTTAATATTCCAGTACTTGTTATTACTGCGATGGAGTGACGGAGAAGGCTAGATCTACCGAGCGTTGGTTGTCTCGGGGAAAGTATGTAGGCAGAGGGCTTAGGAAAATCCGGGTTCTTAATGTCGAGATACGAGACCAGTGGCCTTTGTGCCGCGAAGTGGTCGATGCCATGCTTCCAGGAAAAGCTTCTAAGCTTCAGGTAGTAACGAACCGTACCGTAAACCGACACAGGTGGGTGAGGAGAGAATCCTAAGGCGCTTGAGAGAACTCGGGTGAAGGAACTAGGCAAATTGGTACCGTAACTTCGGGAGAAGGTACGCCCCTGTCGGTGATGAGACTTGCTCTCTAAGCTGGTGGGGGTAGCATTAACCAGGTGGCTGCGACTGTTTACTAAAAACACAGCACTCTGCAAACTCGTAAGAGGAAGTATAGGGTGTGACGCCTGCCCGGTGCCGGAAGGTTAATTGATGAGGTTAGTCTTCGGACGAAGCTTTTGATCGAAGCCCCGGTAAACGGCGGCCGTAACTATAACGGTCCTAAGGTAGCGAAATTCCTTGTCGGGTAAGTTCCGACCTGCACGAATGGCGTAACGACGGCCACACTGTCTCCACCCGGGACTCAGTGAAATTGAAATCGCTGTGAAGATGCAGTGTACGCGCGGCTAGACGGAAAGACCCCGTGCACCTTTACTACAGCTTTGCACTGGACTTTGAACATGTTTGTGTAGGATAGCTGGGAGGCTTTGAAGCGTGATCGCTAGATTGCGTGGAGCCAATCTTGAAATACCAGCCTGATATGTTTGAGGTTCTAACCTAGGTCCCTTATCGGGATCGGGGACAGTGTATGGTGGGTAGTTTGACTGGGGCGGTCTCCTCCTAAAGAGTAACGGAGGAGTACAAAGGTACTCTCAGTGCGGTCGGACATCGCACGTTGCGTATAAAGGCATAAGAGTGCTTGACTGCGAGACATACACGTCGAGCAGGGACGAAAGTCGGTCTTAGTGATCCGGTGGTTCTGTATGGAAGGGCCATCGCTAATCGGATAAAAGGTACGCCGGGGATAACAGGCTGATTCCTCCCAAGAGTCCACATCGACGGAGGAGTTTGGCACCTCGATGTCGGCTCATCACATCCTGGGGCTGTAGCAGGTCCCAAGGGTATGGCTGTTCGCCATTTAAAGTGGTACGCGAGCTGGGTTTAGAACGTCGTGAGACAGTTCGGTCCCTATCTGCCGTGCGCGTTGGAAACTTGAAGGAAGCTGCTCCTAGTACGAGAGGACCGGAGTGGACGAACCTCTGGTGTTCCGGTTGTCACGCCAGTGGCATTGCCGGGTAGCTAAGTTCGGACGGGATAACCGCTGAAAGCATCTAAGCGGGAAGCCCCTCCTAAGATAAGGTTTCCCTTGATCCTTGAGATCACTTAAGGGCCGTTGAAGACTACAACGTTGATAGGCTGGGTGTGGAAGTTCAGTAATGAATGAAGCTAACCAGTACTAATTGCCCGTGAGGCTTGACCATATAACACTCAAATAACTTGAGTTTTAAACCTCAGATTAGATGAGTTCTTTGTGTTCAATGCAGACCAAACGCGTACAGACGACATGCGAGTATTCTTATGAGTATTCATATGAAGTTGTGCAATAAGAAAATCTCTATCGATTTTCTTGAGAACTGATTTCGGTCAGAACTCTTAAAGACGTTAAAACATTTCCAGATTGTTAACTTATTTCGATGAAATTAGGGGTAGGCCCTAATGCATCAACCAGTTTCGCCTGGCGGCCATAGCGAGTAGGAACCACCCGATCCCTTTCCGAACTCGGAAGTGAAAATGCTCAGCGCCGATGGTAGTGTGGGGTCTCCCCATGTGAGAGTAGGACACTGCCAGGCACTTATTACGAACCCCTGATCTCTTTGAGGTCAGGGGGTTTATTTTGTCTGGGCTGTGAACTCTCACAAGTTCGAGGTCACTCCATCTCCACATCAACCGCGGTACACATGCAGGGGAAAGGTCACCTTTTGTAGATCAGCGGCATTATCGTGCTCCCCGTTCGAGCATCCGGTAAGACATTGAAATAACAAGTTATATCAGGGTCGCCTCAGCGCGGTAGCCGGGTCGTCTGTCCGCATTCGCCGGGCCAAAATTACTCGCCTATGGTAGTGGTATATTGAGACAGCCTTCGTGATCAGCTGCGGTTGCCGCAAGCCCGGAATAAGTGGCGGTAGCCTGGGTCGCGGTATAAGAGGTTTTGCTCTGCCCCTGCAGGAGAAAGCGTATGAACGGACCACGATATTCAAGACCGGCGCTGCTGGTTGCCGTTGGCGTCATGCTGATGACACAAATAGGTGTCGCCGCTGAAGTCGAGTTCGGCGAGGTCGTACGGGTTAGTCCCGCAGGCCGCCTGGCAATGTCACCGGACCTGATTGTCGATGCAAGCGGAGTGGCGCACGTATTGTGGGTGGATAAGGGGGCGGATGGCACGGCGCCCGCGCCCGTGGATCCCAACGAGATCAAAAGCGGGCCCGGGATGAAGCACGACGCGTTCGACGATCTCTACTACCGGCGCTACTCACCGGCGAAAGCAGACAGTTTAGGCGAGCCAGCGCTGGTCAACACGGCGCGCGGCGAAGTGTGGGGGTTTTCCGTCAGCAAACCGCAGATCAAGGTCGGGCCCGACGGCACGGTGCACGTGTTGTTCACCGGCAATCAGAATCTGGGTACGGGTAAAAGCGCGGTCATTGCCCGCTACACCCGCTCTATCGATGCCGGGCAGACGTTTGAGCCGGTGCGCACACTGAACGCAGCGGCCGAAAATGACCTCAGCGCCACGATGCACGGTGGTTTCGCCGCGGCGCATGCGTTCGGCAGCTTGCTGGCCACGGATAACGGTGATGTGCATGTCTACTGGATTGATACACGGCTCATGGACGAATCCGATACGGCTGGTGCGTTGTTTACAGCCGTGTCCCGCGATGGCGGCGCAACGTTCGAGCAGGATCGACCGGTGTTTGAAAACGAGGTCTGCCCGTGTTGCCAACTTGCGGCCGACGAAGCCGACGGCGCGATTTTTCTGACTAGCCGAAAAACGTTTCCCGGGGGTTTTCGCGACGCGACGATTACGGTGTCGACGGATCAGGGTCGGTCTTACGCCTCAGCGGTGCCCGTGGGTGAAGGAAAATGGGAACTCGAAGGTTGCCCGCTGAAACGCATCGACGTGGCAGCGAACGACAAATACGTGCATACGGTGTCTTATACAAAGGGCCGGGAACCTGCCGGTGTTTATCTGTCTCGTTCCACAGACGCTGGCGCGACCTATGCAGCACCGCTTGAAGTGCATGCGGAGGCCCGCATAGCCGATTCCCCGGCGGTGGTGGCCGACGGTAACGGCCGCGTCTACGTGGTGTGGCACGCCAAGACCAGTGGGCCGCGCCGTCTGTATTTGCGCGTGTCGAACGACAACGGCGACAGCTGGTCCGCGCCGATCGAAGTGCCCACACCCGAAGGCACTTCGGCCTATCCGGAAATTGGTGCGGCCGATGACGGCAAGGCCTACATTGTGTGGCAACAGAAGAATGCTGTGTATTTAATTTCGGTTGCACCGGGCTCGCAGCAGATGGCGACGCTGAAAGCCGAACCGCCGCAAAGCACACCATGAAAAGATTGCCGGGATGCATGTTGCTGGGTCTCTTGTTGCTGGTGCCGCAAGTTGGCTACCCGGTGGAGCTGGCCGGGAAGGGCCGGCTAACGTCCGTGTCGTCTGCGCAGTTGGCGGAGGTGCTCGCGGATAAAACAGGCAAGGTGGTACTGGTTAATTTTTGGGCCAGCTGGTGCACGCCCTGCCTGAAAGAAATCCCCACCCTGGTCGAACTGGCCGAGCGTTACCGCGATCAGGGGTTCGAACTGGTGCCCGTGTCGCTTGATGATCCGGGCGATATCGAAGTTATCGTGGTGCCGTTTTTGAACCGCTGGTTTCCCGATTTCAGCAGCTATACCCGTCTGGATCTGGACATGGACACCGTGGTTAGTGTTGTCGATCCGGCATGGAACGAAATCCTGCCTACCAGCTACATCATTAACCGGGACGGCACCGTGGTTGAGCAGCTGCAGGGTGGCGAAACCATCGATGTGTTTGCGGCGGCAATTCTGCCGCTGTTGCACGATTAATTCACAACGGCCGACCGGCTAATTACGAGTGTTACGACAACTGCGATGACTTTAATTAGCGATTTTTATGTTCGGGGTAAAGCGGCTGGCACCTATCCGGCGCTGACTACGCGTCGTGATGAAGCCTATGTCGAGTTCATCGAGGATGCGCGCAATTTACTCCTGCATGCGCAACAGGATCCAATTGCCGGTTACAGCCGCACGTTGCTGGAAGACGCGGGCATCGACATGGATCCGGGGGAGGACAACACCGCTCGCGCGATTGGTGTACTTATGGCCGACCCGGCGCTGCAATGCTACTACCGTGTGAAACGCAGCCTGCAGGAAAGTTTCTGGGACTGCATACAGGGGTCGTACGACGGGCGTCGTGCCGATCTGGAACGCTGCATGGACGACGCAGAGAAACAGGGTCCGGGCAGTCTGGAATACGATCCGGAGTGGGTGGCGCCAGCCTATGCCGAGGCTGATATTCATCTGCAGCCGGGCGGCTACCTTAACGAAAGCCTGGCCGGTCTGTTGTATGACTACGGTCTGAAGGTTTTTCTGGGCGGCAATGGCGACGACGACAAAATTTTTAAACAGGTCGCGTGGATGACCGGTGTGCCGGAAGATGGCAACACGGCACGAGTCCTCGATCTTGGTTGCAGTGCCGGTGGTACGACCACCGCGCTGGCGCAGCATTTACCGAAGGCCGAAGTCACTGGCGTTGATGTGTCGGCCCCAATGTTGCGTTACGCGCATCTGCGGGCTATCGGTCAGGATACCGCGGTGCATTTTCAGCAAATGTCGGCCGAACAGCTGAGTTTTCCCGACAATCATTTCGATGCGGTGCTGGCCATGTTGCTGTTTCATGAGGTGCCGGTGTCGGCGGGTAAACGCATACTGGACGAAGCCTATCGTGTGCTGCGGCCTGGTGGTGTGATCACCGTGGTTGATTTTCCGGGCGATCGCTGGCGGGATGTCTACACAATGTTTTTCGCGACCATGGATGCTGCCGATAACGGCGAACCGTTTTTGCCAGCCTACATACGTTCCAATGTCGAGGATGCCATGGCGGCGGCGGGGTTTTCGGTGCAACCCTATGACCCCAGCAAGTTTCTGCTCGCGCCGCGCATTGGCATCAAACCCGTTACCTAAACAATACGCATTCCCCGTACGCGATCCCGATACGTGGTCCAGGTACGTAATTTAAGGAGCCGCTATGTCGGATAAGGAAGCAACGGATTTTTCAGAAGCTCTGGCGGGATTCAAACGCGATAACCCTGTCTACTTCGAAAACGAAACCATCGATCATCTGATCGGGATAGTGCTTGAGCTTGGTGCGGAACTTAACGTCACCCGCGACCGCCTGGCACGACTCGAGGAAATACTGGCTAACGGCGATCCTGTGTGCATGGACGATCTCGAGACGGGTCGCCCCTCCGATGAACTGAAGGCAAAACTCGACCAGGAACGCCAGGCATTTATTCAGCGCGTGTACGGGCGTTTTTATGCGCGCTTCGGTGGCGACAAGGCCAGCGCAAAAACGGCACTCTAATCGCTATTCGCAGCAGACTCGGCGCGTCGCTGATCCAGCGTCGCCAGCGTCTGCTCATGCGATGTGCGGTTGATCCCGTACAGCGACATCATAGCGATGCACAACAGACCGAATACGGCAACGCCCGGCCCGAAAACCAGCCCGAGCTTGAATAGCGTTTCGGATGGAACCTCGCCGGGGGCCACCTGCAGTTCCGTGGGAAAGGCGATATACGACAAGGCGATACCGGCCAGAAAACTGCCCATGCCGGAAGTGGATTTACTCGCCAGCGTAAAGAAACCGAACAGCAGTCCCTCCTGTCGTTTACCACAGCGCAGCTCGTGATCATCCGCGACGTCGGCAACGATGGATCCTGAACAGACCATCAGTATGCCGGTGCCTAGACCGGCGCAGAGTTGCCCGAATAACAGCAGGGGCAATAATAATTCACTGCCGTTCGCGGGAAACCATTCCAGCAGACGCAGACTGGTGGGCAACACGAACGCGGCGAGGATCACCCACAGACCCAGGTAGAGTGTGTTTTTCTTGTCCAGGCGGTCGATCAGATATTTGACGAGCGGAACAGTGACAAGCGTGGCACCGAAAAATGCGTAGAAGAGGAATTGAATCTTTTCCGTTTCGAATTCCCAGAAATAGGTATTCATGTGCAGCGCGAGGGTGCGTTGCACGCCGAGCATGATGAAGAAAGTGATCGAGACGAGAAAAATCGCGAGAAAGGAACGATTTTTGAGCACCTTGATCAGTTCCCGCAAGTAATAGCCCGGGTTCGCCAGGTTTGCCTGCCCGTCGGTTTGCTGGTGCAGATACGGAATCTGTGAGCGGGTGCTTACGGTCGCGATCAGGATGGCGAACGTTGCCATGAGGCCGAATGTCACCCCGAACAGCGGGTATGCCTCGGGATTGAGCTGGCCCTGCGGGTACGCGTCCGTGGGCTTGAAGAACACCGTGAATGCCAGCGCCGTCAGCACAAGAGCGGCAATCCACGCAGCCATCGTCCGGTAGGCCACGAGTGCGGTGCGATCTCTGTAGTGCTCGGTCAGCTCTGCGCCTACGGCGTAATAGGGCACGAGAAACAGTGTCATCATCAGCCGGGTGCCCACCGTGAATACAAGCAGCCACACAAACAGCTCGGTATCTTCCAGGCCCGTAGGCGGGCTGAACAGAAAATAAAAACACAGCCCAAACGGCACGGCTGAAATGAGCATGAAGGGGTGGCGCCGGCCCCAGCGCGAACGCAGGTTGTCGGAGATGGCGCCGAACACCGGGTCGGTCACGGCGTCCACGATAAGTGCCAGCAGCAATGCGAATCCTACCCAGGCAGGATTCAGGTGGAGTACCTGCGCGTAGTAAAACAGCAGGAAAAAATCAAAGGAGTTCATCTTGATGGATTCGGCAACCTGGCCGGTGCCAAAGCCGAGTTTGGTGGCGACGCTGATGCGACGGTCACGCATTCGCTTGCCGTGGGTTGGGTGTTTGGTGCCGGTTCTGCCTGACGGCCGGCATCAAGCAGGATCCGACAGGTTCACGGCCTGCTTGCTATAGGCAGGATCGTCCAGCGTGTCGAGTATCCGGTCGGCGAGCGACGCGATGGAGATTCTCCACGTGACCCGCACCGACGGTGGCGGTCCCGACCATTCGACCAGGTCCTGCCGACTGGTGGGCTCGTCGATTAATCGACAGGGGCGAAAGACCGTCCAGTCGAGATCGCTGTCACGAATCGCCTGTTCCTGTCGCTCCTTGTCTTCGAGCATTTTCGGAATAACGAATCGCTGCCAGATACGCGCCGCAAAATTACCCTGGCCGCGACTGTCGTGTACGCCCAGCGACGAAATAACCACAAAGCGCTTAATAGAATATTTATTTAAAGCCTTAATGATATTCACGGTGCCGACAGACAGCTCGGTGCTCGGCTTTCGGCTAAACACACCCAGTGCCGAGATGGCTGCATCACAGCCCTCGCTTAGTGCGGCGTCCAGGCTTGCTGTATCCAGAATGTCACCCTGCACGATGTTCAGGTGCTCGTGCGACAGCTGCAATTTCTGCGGGTCCCGCACGAAGGCTGTCACGTGCATGCCACGCTCGAGAGCCGCTGCTACCAATTGACGACCGGTATTGCCGGTGGCGCCGAATATGATGATGTTGTTGGTCGTTGTAGTCATGTCCTGGCCCCCACTGCGCAGTCTTACACGACCCCGTCATCGTCACCCGAAGCACATCGGGCGTCAACAAATTGCCGTCTTCGATGAGTTCTAACCGCCTATCGAACGGCATTACGGAAACAAAGCCCGGCAGCCTAGCGTTGGCGCTGTTGCTGTTTGCGAATAGTGCCGTGTTTACGGATAATCTTCGCGAGCATCTCGGGAGCACTTATGCGGGGGCAGCTGTTTTATAGCAGTACCGGCAGATACCTAGCCATACTGCTGGCGGGTTTGGGCTCGAGTGCGGCCCAGAGTCAGGTCATCGAAGAAATCACGGTCACCACGCGCAAGACCGCAGAAAACCTCCAGGACGTGCCGATCTCGATTACAGCGATCGAATCGCAGGAAATAGAGCACCTCGGCATCCGCAATTTCGAGCAGGTCGTCGAACTCGACACCAGCGTCCGTATCCAGACGAATAATTTCGCCGGCGGAGGTCAGACGATCACCATGCGCGGACTCGCCCCGATTTCGGGCCGGCCGAACGTCGCGACCCTGATCGACGGTATTGATATCACCGGTGAGGGCATGTCGCTGGATGGGGGTTCCATGCTGATCGATCCTCGGCTGATTGACGTCGAGCGCATCGAGATCGTTAAGGGCCCGCAAAACGTCCTGTATGGCCGCAGTGCTTTCGCGGGCGCGATTCATTACGTGACCAAGGATCCGACCGAAACTTTCTACGCTGATGTTGGCGTCGATGTTGCGCAGGACGGATACGAAACACTGCGCGGGGCGATCAGCGGCCCCATTAGCGACACGCTTGGCTACCGGGTTAACGTTCTTTGGTACGACGAAGACGGCTTTTACCGCAACAGTATGACGGGCGCGAAAATTGGCGGTGCCGAGGGCAGCGGCGCGGCGCTGACACTTAAGTGGGCGCCGTCGGACACACTCAGTTTCAAGTGGCGCACCGAGTACGCCAAAGACGAGTTCGATATTCCCGCGCAGGCGGCCTTGCCACTGAACACGAATCTCGCGGTGGACGCACTCGCTTCGGAATGTAATACCACGCCAGAAGGCAACCGGGGCCCGGTTGCAGACCGAAACTGCGTCTCGAATGAATCTGCGGCGCATATCGTATCCAACTATTTCGACAATCCCGATACGGGTTTATTCGAGCCGATACTCGGGCTGGGTGAATACGATCCGAACCTGCCACCGGATGAGAATCCACACAGGAATCAATTCAACGACATGGTCAGCGAAATATTTGCTGGCGAAGTACCGGACCTTAGCGAGATCGAAGCCATAACGGGGTACAAGGATGGCATTTCGATCAGCCCCAATTATCAGTACGGGCCCGGCGCTGTTGATCCCACCCAGGCAGTGGACTATCCCGGTAACGAACGGGACGTATTACGCAGTTCGCTGGTTATAGACTGGGACATTTCGGAAACCTGGAACCTGACTTCGTGGACCTCGATCGCCGATGCGGATGCGTTTACGGCGCAGGACGGCGACAAGGTCGCGATACCGGTGTTGCTCGATCCGATGGACCCGACGTCGCTGGTGGATGGCACCAGCACAACTCTGAACATTTACCAGGATGTCAAAACTGAACTGTTCAGCCAGGAAATTCGCTTTGCCGCCGATTTCGGCGAAGCAGTGAGTATCACTTTCGGGGGGCTCTACTGGCACGAGGAGGTCGAGCAGGACGACCGGAGTAGCCCGATCATCCTCGCCGGCCCGCAATGCTACGTGTTCTTCGACAATATCTCGGATGCCGCGCTTCACCCCAGCGCCGATTTCTTCCTCCTGAACGCTTTGCAACACGAATGCGGGCGGACGTCGGCGCCAGCCCGTGACTGGGCCGCCGAGACCTTCGAGGCGAATCCCGGATATTTTTCCGGTCGCGATACAGAGCATGTCTCGGTCTACGGTTCGCTGGACTACCGATTCACGCAACATTGGGATGTCCGGGCTGAGGCGCGTTTCGCAACTGAGGACAGCGAGGTTTCCGGTCCGCGGATGACGCCGTGCTGGGAGGATGAGACACGCGGCTCGGCGCAGCAAAGGGGTGCCTCGAACCGTACGACGTGATTATCGGACCGGGGACCGTTGTACTCTGTGGGCAGACCGGCCGCTGTGATAGCGCAAATCTGTCCAACACCGTGCCGGGCTACGAGGACAACGACTGGGGCTGGTGGGCAAACAACTTTGCCCCGATTTCTGCACGCACCGACACATTCAAAAAATCGGAGGACTGGATCGCGCCGAAGCTGACGCTGACCTACCGGCCCACCGACGCGATAATGGTATACGGTTCGTGGGCGGAAGCCGAAAAGCCGGGCGGGTTCAGCTTGCTAACCTCTGGCACCTTCGGTGTCGATCCGAACCTCGATGGCGTACCCGACGAGATCGAATTTGACCCCGAGAAGATGACCGTCTGGGAACTCGGCAGCAAGACGGCCTGGTTGGACGGCGGGCTGTTGATTAACGGTGCGGTCTTCTACCAGGACTTCACCGACAAACAGGTCAGGATCTCCGAACTGATTGGCGGCACCATCGGTCCGGTGATTCGCAATGCGGCCGGTGCCGAAGTCTGGGGCCTGGAACTGGATGCGAGCTGGGCTGCAACCGAGCGGCTAACGCTGGCAGGCGCATTGACCTGGCTGGAGACCGAGTACACGGATTTCGTGACCAAGGCGAACAATGCGCGCGAGATCGCTGCGCTCGGCTGTGACGAGTTGACCGATATCGAGGACAAAAAAGAACCGGGCTCGTTTCCCGCCGGCGCCTGCGTCGTCTCACGAAATGGCCACGAATTGGAGCGGGCACCAAAGCTGGCTGCATCGGTGGTGTTTAACTACACGGCACCACTGCTGCAGACGAACATCGAGTGGTACGTGGACTGGCGCACCCGGTATGACGACGAACAGTTCGCCAACAGTGAAAATAACGTTGTGTTGCAGTCCCGCAGTATTACCGACCTGCGCTTCGGCTTACAGACTGAAACATGGGATGCCCAGCTCTATGTCAAGAACCTCTTCGATGACGACACGATTCCATCCGCCGGCCAGACCGGGCCGGATCTGCCGAACTCCGAATTTCGAGCTGGATTCAGGACGTTCATTCCGCCAGCGGTACTCGCCAGCCCCAAGATCCCGCGCCTGACCTTTGCCAACCTGCCACCACCCCGACAGGTGGGGGTACAGTTGCGCTTCCGCTTTGGAAGTTGAATGAATTTTTGATCGCGGGCTTAGCCTGGCGAGCCGATGGTATTCCGCAGCAATTCGACCCTTATATAATTGATCCTAGTTCCAAAGCTTCGGCCGGTGCAGCGTGGCTTTGCACGAGCTGTTTCTCCAGCCTAACCACGGCAACACATACCAGCCAAATAACAACAAGGCGATTTCCCTGAGGCTCCTGCGAAACCTGCACAAATTGAGTTTGGAACGATCCCTGAGGTAGGCGCATCAATATCCTGCTTCATGCAGGCATTCTAATCACCGGCCGATATCCAGTTGATATAAGGACGTTAGTTAGCCAGAGTAGAACACGCTTAAGTATTAATGGAGGACAAGCCATGACAGATTCCCGATCTGCAATAGCAAGCCTGATGGGCGAGCGTGGTCGCTTGCGTACATCCCATGAGATGCTTAAAGCGGCACTGGAAACCGAATCCCGCGAACCGTCTTTTGTGCCGTTTTATATTGCGGTCGCAAATTATATGGAAGCATCGATGGGCAGATTGAACTCCCAGGACGTGAATATGCTGGGGACGCTTGCCGACAAGCTCGGCGCCTCCACACCTGAGGAGGATGAAATTCTCGCCGAGGTGCACCGGCGACTCGACGGCAACCGCGAGCACCTGAAAAAGTTCCTTGCATGCCGAACCGCACTGGCAGCCGATCAGGCCGATCCCGACACCATTGCTGCGTTCGAGTCGACCAGTAACTCATATATAGACTACATACATAATCGTATGGGTCACCATGCCCCCAGCACCGATATCGCTCGCAGGCTATTTGCAGAAGCCGACTGGGTGGATATCGCGGATCTGGATGACGACTATTTCGCAGCAGAAAAATTGCTCTACAGGGCATTGCTCGACACCCGCCCGGACAGCGTGCCACTGGGAATGGCTGCCGAGGATTATGTCAAAGCGTATCAAAGCGACCAAGGCCTCGGCTGACTCAGTTCCGCGTTCGGCCGCAGCGAAGTAGTAATCGGATACGGAAAACTAGTGGTGCCGTTACCTCTGCTTTATGCGGCTCATTAACGCTGAGCGAAGCAAACGCATTGTTCGACCCCTCTGTAATTGCGTTGCGGCATGACGCAGTCTTTATATAGGCGCACTATGTTGCAATAGCTTTGATCCACGCAATTGTGGATGTGACCGACATTCAGGGACGATCAGATGACCTAGGGGTATCTAATCATGAATGTACTAAAGAGTTCGGTTGTGGTGGCGGGTCTTTTCTTGGCCCCCTATGTGCAGGCCACCATTCTGGATTTTGAGAGCGCCATCACTATTCCTACGACGCCGCCGTATGTGTTTTCCACCAACGGTTACACGATTGCAGTCATTAATACACCCTCTACAGGTCAGCCGCTGATCCTGGGTTCTCACCTCAGCCAGCATGGCAGCAATTCCTTTTCGCTTTGCGGTCACTGCGAAGCAACTTCGAGCTTCGATATATACCGCGACGATGGCCTGCCATTTGATGCGACATCTATGGAATTGGGTGCCTGGAGTCAAAATGCCAGTTCCATCGACGAGTTTGACTACACGATTACGGGGTACTACGCCGGTGGCGGCACGCTTACGGAAGTGCTGACCGTATCGGTTGCCGACGGCTTTAGTGTGGTTACGTTCCCGGCGACCTGGAAGCAACTGGAGCGCATTAATATTAGCGCTGATAACACCGATGTCTTTGACTTTACGGGGTCGACCTACGACAACATCAATGTCAACGCCACTGTCTTTTCCATTAGCTATCAGAATATTCCGATTGGCGCCATCGGCGGCGGTACTAACACCGAACCCAAACCGGTCTTATATGAAGGCATCGTCGCGGATGGTGTCGAGTACAACGTTTCGGTGCACTGGAACACGCCCTACGACACCGTCTACGCTACCAGTGGGCCAATCTTTGAGGCGATTGATTTGTTTTTCCCTTCGGCCGAATCTTATGCGGCTGCCAATGTGCTGATGGCAGCGCTGAATGCGGATGGCTATGTTTCGCTGTCCCCGTCACCCGCATTGCTTAACAGTGCGCTGGTAATGGTTCCGGGTACAACTGCATTTGGCAACCACTGGGGCCCGGCCGTGCGGCTTGATCAGGATCCTCTCGATGTCACTGTCGATACGGCCTACGCGACAGATACGGCTTACGATTACATTGGCTATGTCCGTTTTGACCCGGCACCGCTGGGTGTGACCATAGATATTGCGCCCGATGATCTTAGCAATGCGGTTTTCCCCAACCAGGGCGGTAAGTTGCCGGTTGCCATTCTGAGTTCGCCAACCTTTGATGCCACACAGGTAAATCCGGCCTCATTGTTGTTGGGCGAAGCGAGTTATGACCCGACTCCTCCACCGGAAATCAGCAACGTTGATGATATGTATGGCAACGACCAGACGGTGAAATTTTTTGTCGGGCAAATCGGGATCGAGTGTAACGACACCGAGCTCAGGCTCAGCGGTGTGACCTATGCCGGAGATCCCATCGCCGGCTCAGGCCCCATTGATGCCAGTGATTGTGTAGAAGGCGGCTGCCACGCGTATTAAATAGCGAGCGACTTTCAGGTTACGCGAAGAGTGAGCTGAAAGACCTGCTCGAATGCATACCTGGGAATGCGAAGCTTTCTCGGGTGCTGATTTGCAGCATTCCGACTTCGCGCTGCTTTTCACCGTTGCTGTACAACTCGCCTATTATGTTAACTTGTAAGGTATTGTGTTATCAGGTAAATTTCTGACTAATAAGACATAATAATAAACAGCAGTTGCACTACTTTTGTAGCTGCCTGTGTCTTCAGACTTGTCTGCCGACCAGGGACGGTGGCCATTTAAACTAAGGGGACCACCATGAAAAACAGCTATTTCCGAAGAAAACTGTCGGTCAGCACCACGGTCGTATTGCTGCTTATGGGCAGTAGTTGGAGTGGTATTGCGAACGCCTGCTCGCCCGATGGATATTTGGGAAGCATGTCGGTCTTTGCAGGCACTTTTGCGATCCGCGGTTGCGCTATGGCCCAGGGCCAGTTGTTGTCTATTTCCACAAATACGGCACTTTTCTCGCTGCTTGGCACCACCTACGGTGGTGATGGCCGCACTACATTCGGATTACCGGATACACGTGGCCGCAGTCTCATCGGCAAGGGCACCGGCCCGGGCCTGAGCACCATCACATTGGGCCAAAAGAGTGGCGCGGAAACGGTGACGCTAACCACGGCTAACTTGCCGGCTCACAATCATACGGCGACGACTACACTAAACCTGTCGGGTGTTGAAGCTGCGCTCAACGCTTATCAGAAACCGAACGGGCCGCCTGTATCGGGTGCGGATCAATATGTGGATTCCAATAAGACGATTTTTACCTCTGCTCCACCCAATGTCGTACTGTCACCGATGTCGATAGACATCGTCGCGGGCAGTTCGACAGCTGATACAACAGTCGACAACACCGGTAGTGGGCAGGCCGTCGCTATTCGAGACCCCTTTATCGGGATGAATTGGCTGATACAGCTCTTCGGTATATACCCGTCGCGCAGCTAAGCACGGAATCGCCGCTGACCATTGCGCTGCTTTTGGGGACCGGGACCCGATTACGGTTCAGTTTATTGATGGCGCGGCAAAAACTTGTGACCGGCATTGCAGTTGTGCTGATGGCCTTCGGCGTCTCGGCACAACCGCGCGATCTGGCCATGGATCTTGGCCCGGCACAGGAAGCATTGGCGGCGGGTGATTACGCAGCAGCCTACGATCAGTACCTGTATTTCGCTGAAAAAGACGATAACGCGCTCGCACAATTTACGCTCGCTCTGTTTTATGAACAGGGTTGGGATCGTGCAGCCAATCCGGCAATCGCATGCCGCTGGTATGAGCGAGCTGCTAATGGCGGGATCCCGCAAGCACAGATGCGGCTCGCGGACTGCTTACTGAAAGGAGTGGCTGGCCCGGCAAATCCCGTGGCCGCGGCTACCTGGTATCGACGCGCCGCGGACAACGGGATTCCGACCGCGCTGTGCGAACTGGCGAAAATGTATATCGCCGGTAACGGCGTTGCGAAAGATCCGGAGGAAGGCCTGCGCCTTTGCCGGATGGCGGCTGAGCAGGGGAATGCCAGGGCAATGACGCAACTCGGGAAGTTTTATCTCGAGGGCGGCGAAGAGATGCACGACGCTGATGAGGCATTTGCCTGGTTTTCCCGTGCAGCTCAGGGCAATTCGGCCGAAGGGATGTATCTTCTTGCCACGATGATGCGGGATCGGCCTGGGCCAGGTGCGACCGTGGAGAGCGCACGTTTCTGGTTCGAATCAGCCGCGGCAGAAGGCTACGTGCCCGCCTATTTCCCAACCGCGGAACTGTACTATCTTGCCGAGGGGGATCCGGAAACCGGCCTGATCACACCTGAGGACCTGGCAAAACTCTACATGTGGTTGCAAGTGACGATCGCGGGCTCCAATGATGCGGCTGAACGGGCTGACGCAAAGCATATGCTTGATGATGTCATACAGCTGATTCCCGCAAACTGGCTGGCCGAATTAGACAGAAAAGTTGCGCAGCATAACGCTGCAGAGGTATCGGGACAGTGACCTTAATTTGGGAACCGGTTTTGGCGGGGTCGTGATCCTGATTTAGCAGTCATTTTATTGTATCTTTGCTGCTCGAAGCTCTAATAAGAACAAAGAAATTGCAGGCTTTATCCAGGATTTTATATCCATCCTGCTGAATACAGATTTGCAGGGTCATCAATTCGTGATAGCAGTAAAAAGCGACCGAACGGTCGCTGCCCAGGAGGCTCGCTATGAACAATAGACTTACTTTCGTATTTGCCCAATTGAGTGTCCTCATGCTAGTTGGCTGCTCGGATGGATCGCAAGCACCACCGGCAACCCAAGTTGAGGCTGCAACGGCAACAGCGAGCACGTCGGGCGGACTGGATAGAACCGTGCTGCCCATTCAGCCGCCGAAGCGCCAGCCCATTACTGTAATGGATGCGCGCGATGCGACCAAGCCGCCGATGTTCGAGATTAAGCCGCCCGAGGGCGCGCCTAATGTTGTCATTGTGCTAATTGATGATATCGGCTTTGGTGCGACCACTCCATTCGGTGGTGCCATTGAAACCCCCACTTTTGAGCGTCTGGCAAACGAGGGCCTGCGCTTCAATTCGTTTCACACCACAGCTTTGTGTTCACCGACACGGGCATCGCTGCTGTCCGGCAGAAATCATCATGAAGTCAATGTGGGTTCGGTAATGGAAGTGGCAACGGGCTTCCCCGGCAATCAGGGCGAGAGGCCGGATGACGCCAAGTACGTTGCCGAGACACTTCGCCAGAATGGCTACAGCACCGCCGCATTTGGTAAATGGCATGAAACACCCACCTGGGAAGTTTCAGTGTCCGGACCTTATTTCCGTTGGCCAACCAACTCCGGTTTTGACAAGTTTTATGGATTTATTGGTGGCGAAACCAACCAGTGGGATCCCGGTTATTTTTGATGGCGTAACCAATGTCGGGCAAGAAAGACAATCCCTGATTATCACTTCACCACTGACATGACCAATGAGGCCATCAACTGGGTCAAATTCAACAGGCCATGACGCCTGACAAACCCTTCTTTATCTACTATGCGACGGGTGCTACCCATGCTCCGCATCATGCGCCAAAGGAGTGGATCGAAAAGTATGACGGCAAGTTCGATAAAGGGTTGGCTCGTCTACCGGGAAGAGACGTTTGCCCGGCAGAAAGCTATGGGGGTTATTCCCGAGAATGCAAAACTGGCACCGATGCCTGATGACATCATGGACTGGGAAGCGCTGAGCGATCCGGAGCGTGAACTTTATGCGCTGCAGATGGAAGCATTCGCCGGGTTCACCAGCCATACCGACAATGAGGTGGGCAGATTAGTGGATGCGATTGATGAAATAGGTGTGCTGGATAACACCTTGTTCATCTACATCATGGGTGATAACGGCTCCAGTGGCGAAGGCGGTTTGACAGGCACCTATAATGAGCTGCTTCACCTGAATGGCATTTTCGATGCTGAGACCACCGAAAGTATGTTGGCGCGGGCCGATGACTGGGGTGGTCCGAATTCATTCCCGCACTTTTCGGCAGCATGGGCAGTCGCTACAGACGCTCCATTTACCTGGACCAAGCAAGTAGCCGCTGATTTTGGTGGCACCCGCAACGGCATGGTGATGCACTGGCCTAAAGGCATAACAGCCAAGGGCGAGATTCGCAGCCAGTTCCATCATGTAAATGACGTGGCGGCCACCATTCTCGAAGCGACCAAGCTGCCGCAGCCAAAAACGGTCAATGGTGTGCCACAGAAACCTTTATCCGGCGTAAGCATGTTGTATGCGGCGCATGACGCCAACGCCAAAGGGCGGCACACCACGCAGTACTTCGAGATGTTTGGTAATCGGGCTATCTACCACGATGGATGGTTGGCGCGCGTTGTGCATCGTGCTCCGTGGCGTGATGCTACAGAAAACACGTTGCAGAATGATGTTTGGGATCTCTACAACGTGACCGAAGATTTCAGCCTGACAAATAACCTGGCGAGTCAGAACCCTGAAAAGCTGAAACAAATGCAGGATCTATTTACACAAGAGGCCATTGCGAACAACGTGTTTCCGTTGGACGACCGTTTATACGAACGCTTTAACGCAGCTATCGCGGGACGCCCGGATTTGATGGGTGACAGAAAGAGCCTGACGCTGGCTGATGGCATGACCGGTATCCTGGAAAATACCTTTCTCAATGAGAAAAACAATTCCAAGACCATTACCGCCAATGTGCAGCTGAGCGGCAACGACCGAGGCATCATCCTTACTCAGGGCGGCAAATTTGGTGGTTGGGCGCTGTATATGGACGGTGGCAAGCCAGCCTATACCTACAACTGGTTCGGTTTGGAACGCTATACGATAGCCTCTACAGAGGCCATCAATAAGCCGAACGCACAGATCAAGCTGCAGTTTGATTACGACGGCGGCGGCATCGGCAAAGGCGGTCTGGCAACTCTATATGTGGACGGTGTAAAGGTTGCCGAGGGCCGGATTGACAAAACCGAGCTATTGATTTATTCGGCAGACGAAACGGCTGATGTTGGCGTAGATGAAGCAACTCAGGTAGCCGACAAGGTTTTTAAAGATGTCGATGATTCTGACTTTACAGGCGTTGTGACCAGCGTCACCATAAGTATTCCTGAGAGCGAGAGTTAGAAGCAAAAAGAAGCAACAACTCAGGCAGTTTAGCGCACGGGAATCAGACACCATTAAAACTTTGCTGTTTGTCATTGGTTTGTTAACAGCAAGCTCGTTGGTGTTGGCCGAAGAAGCTGCGCCAACTGCTGACCTTCTTATCCAGAACGTCACGCTTATAGCCGATGATGGCGAGGGTGATGCAGCGGATCCCGTCGTCAATATCCTGATCCGCGACCGGAAGCTGGATATTGTCACGAAAGACCAGATTCCAGTTGATGATCCGACCTTATCGTTCGATGCAAAAGGTGGTTACCTGCTGGGCAAACTGGAGCTGGGTGAGCGACCAAATTTCATCGTGCTTGATAGCGATCCGCGTATCGATTTCGATGTATTGCTGGATACCGATAAGCACACCGAGTTTGCAGTAAGTGAAGGCGAGATCGTGCGTAACCGTTTAGTCACCAGAGCGGAAGTGCCGGTGGAGGCTGTGCCCGTTTTGGCAACGGCAGAAGACGGTTCTGGAGAACTGAAGACGCCTTGGCTTGCCTATACGCCGCCGCCCATGATGCTGCCCACCGGTTACAGAGACACCAGTAAATGGAATCGCTGGGAGTCAAAAGCGATTGACGGAATTTTTATCGCTGCCGTTGCGCTCGACCGTATGCGCTGGAGCTCTCAGGACGATACGAGTGAAGCGCAGGTAGGTAATGTAAAGAACTTTGGTGGCGGTACGATACGCGGGCTTCGGTTTGGCGTCGTCGGTTCACTGAATTTTGCAAAACCCTGGGTGTACACCATATTTGGTGCCACCAATGCATTCGATAAGGGTTTTGAAGAAAGTCGTGATGACGACTTTCAGTGGTTTGATTACCGGCTGGATATTCCTTTTTATAAAGGGACTACTTTAAGTATTGGTAAACAGAAAGAACCAATCTCGATGGAACGGCTTACCCCCATGACCTTCATTTCCATGCAGGAGCGTGCGGGCGCCATTGATGCTATGTTGCCGGCCCGAAATACCGGCATTGTGCTGTCTGGTGGCTCACTGAGTGAGCGGATGAGTTGGGCAGTGGGCGGGTTTAACAATTCGTTTGAGGGCGACGAATCTTTCAGTAATGCAGCCTCACAAATAGTAGGCCGGGTTACCGGGATACCATTTGTATCGGATGATAAGAGTAATCTGGTGCATCTCGCACTGGGCATGCGCTATACCAATGCCAAAGAAGGCATACGCTACTTTACCGAACCGGAATTTACTGAATCACCCATCTACGTAGACACCGATGCCACGGATGATGGTATTGAGGATCGTATCAATGCGGATGATGCGGTGACCTGGGATTTGGAAGCCTCTTGGCGCCGGGGACCGTTGTGGTTATCCAGCGAATGGGTAAAAACGGAGGTGAATTCCACGGCTGCGGGCGACCCTGTGTTTGATGGCTATTACGTTGCGGGCGTCTGGTCGCTGACGGGTGAAATGCGTAAGTACAACACCCGCGCCGGGTTGTTCGATCGGCCGCCGGTAGCTAAGTCGGTGTATCAGAATGGCATCGGGGCGTGGGAATTGTTGGCGCGGTACTCGAGTACCGATTTGACGGATGGTCTGATCGAGGGTGGCAACATGGACATCGCCTCGGCCGGCATACGCTGGTGGCTTACACCTTTCTTTATGGTCGATCTCAACTACCGCTATATCACGCTTACTGACCCCCTTGGCCAGGGTCATAGCAGTGGTATTAACGGGCGGTTGTTCCTGTCGCTGGAGTGAAACAGGGTAGGCCCAACGAAACCCTTTATCTGCGAGGGTTTCCGCCCCCCGTTGTTACTTTATGAGTTCTAATCCAGTTGCATAAGTGCTATAAATTAGCCTCAGTCTAATTAAAAAGAAGCAAGCTTTTCAGGCAGTACTTAATAATCCGGTTAAATCTCTGATAACGAAACCCAGTATCGGCGTTACTAGTTCATAGGGCCTACGGCCCTTGTTGTTTTTATTAAGGGGAACAAGATGCAAGTCGCAAAATTATTCTGTTTGGCTGTTATTGCCATTTTTTTCTCCACTAGTCTTAGTGTTGTTGCAGCTGAGGAAGCTGCACCAGCACAAACGCTCATTACCAATGTAAACGTCTTCGATGGTTTTGCTGATGTGCTTGCAATGAATACGGATGTGTTGATTGAAGGCAATCAAATAATCGAAGTTGGTCAGAATATTTCTGCCACAGGAGCTACTGTGATCGACGGTGGTGGTCGTACCTTGACGCCTGGTTTGATCGATATGCATACCCATGTCACTTTCGAAACCACTGCAGGGACGAACGGATTTAACGAGTATGATTTCGGAGCTTCTGGCGCAATGGCTGCCCAGGCTTTGCGAGACAACA
>PVMK01124836.1_pt1 | contig 20894 bp, 24 predicted proteins | sample 1853481 | NCBI WGS metagenome assembly PVMK01 (sample SAMN08533507, study PRJNA380276) | Marine sediment metagenome, whole genome shotgun sequencing project.
AAGAAACCGGTCTATTGCCACACATCAATGCAGGATGCATGACAGCCGATGAAATCCTGGCGCTGAAGGACGTCTCCGCGTCCATGGGTATCATGCTGGAGAATGTCTCTGAACGCTTGTGTGAAAAAGGCCAGGTGCACTACGGATCGCCGGACAAACACCCGCGTTTGCGACTGCAAACGATCGAGGATGCCGGCAAAGCAGCCGTCCCGTTTACAACCGGTATTCTGATTGGCATTGGTGAAACCCGCGAAGAGAGACTGGATTCCCTGCTGGCGCTCCGGGATTGCATTTGAAATACGGGCACATCCAGGAATTGATCATTCAGAATTTTGTACCCAAAGCCGATACCAAGATGGCCGTGTAGCGCCGCCTGAGAACGATGATTTTCTGTGGACGGTGGCCATGGCGCGGATCATTTTCGGTGCGTCCATGAGTATCCAGGCGCCGCCAAATCTGAATCCGGGAAAACTGACTGAGCTGGTCAACGCCGGTATCAATGACTGGGGCGGTGTGTCCCCGTTGACACCTGATCACGTCAACCCGGAATCACCATGGCCCCATCTCGACACCCTGGCGGCAGAAACCAAAGCTGCCGGTAAGTTGTTACAGCAGCGTCTGACGATCTATCCACAGTACCTGCTCGACGCTGATAAGTGGCTATCCCGGTGGTCAAGCCGTATGTACTCAGCCTGTGTGATGGCGCGGGTCTTGGCAGGGAGGACGACTGGATCACTGGTAGCAGCACTGAAATTCCCGAATGGATGCAAATTCCGTCAGCGGCTTCAGCCTTCTCAATTAAGGGCCACGTGCTTCAATCGCTTACAAATATCCTGGATCGGGCTGAATCCGGCAAGGATTTGTCCATCAGCACATTGCGCAACTGTTCAATGCCAGGGGTGATGACTTCATCGCAGTTTGCCAGTCGGCTGACCGTCTGCGTGACGCGCTTGTGGCGATGCAGTAACCTATGTCGTCAACCGTAATATCAACTACACCAATATTTGCACCTACCGATGCGGTTTCTGTGCCTTTGCCAAGGGCCGCAAACGGACTCCGCAAGTGACGCGCCTATCTGAAGACAGCCGATGAGGTTGCCGCTCTGGCCGTAGAAGCCTGGCAGCGTGGCGCGACGGAAGTCTGTCTGCAAGGTGGCATACACCCCATTTTACCGGCCAGGCCTACCTGGATATCTGTCATGCGGTACACCAGGCGTTACCTGACATGCACATCCATGCATTTTCACCGCTGGAGGTGATGCACGGGGCGGAAACACTGAATCTCACGGTTTCTCAATTTCTTGGCAAACTGCAGGAAGCCGGTCTGAAAACCTTGCCGGGAACCGCAGCTGAAATTCTGTCTGACGACATCCGGGCGTTGATCTGCCCGGACAAGCTCAACACCGAACAGTGGCTGAATGTTGTTGCCTCGGCCACGAACTTGGTTTGCCAACCACCTCCACCATCATGTTTGGTCATGTTGACAATTACAGTCACTGGGCAATCCATTTGCTGAATTTACTCGACTTGCAGCAGCGAACCGGTGGTATTACCGAATTTGTGCCCTTGCCTTTTGTTGCTGCGAGGCACCGATCTACCGCCGCGGTCAGTCGCGCCGTGGGCCAACGTTCAGGGAATCGGTGTTGATGCATGCTGTTTCGCGACTGGTGTTATCGCCCCAAATTGCCAACATTCAGACATCCTGGGTGAAAATGGGTCTTCAGGGCGCACAGGCCTGCTTGCAGGCTGGTGCCAATGATATTGGCGGAACCTTGATGAACGAGAGCATTACCCGTGCAGCGGGCGCTACCCATGGACAGGAGATGACACAGGAAACACTGGAACAGCCCATCCGGGATAGCGGTCGCCGGCCGCTCCAGCGCAACACACTCTACGGCGCATCACCTGCAAGGGAAGTCCTGCGGGACAAACCTGAACTAAAGGTCCAGGTTGTCTAGCGAGCTTTACTGAACGGTAAGCGCGTTGTCCAGCATCAATTCTGCGCCATTCATGAAGCGCGATTCGTCACTGGCAAGGTATAGGACGAGATTTGCGACATCTTCCGGCCGGCCGATCCCGACCGGGTCTTCCTGGCTGTCCTTATCCGGATCAGGTGGTTCCAAACCCAGCTGAGCGAACGTATTCTGAACCATGGGTGTGTCAATCGCCCCCGCGTGTATTGAATTGCAACGAATGTTGTAGCCATTCATTTGGCAATGGACTGCAATCGACTTGGTCATACTGCGGACCGCACCCTTGGCAGCAGAGTAGGCGAAAAACACCGGGTAACCAAGGTGCGAGGCAACCGACGACATATTGATAATGGAACCACCGCCACGAAGTTTCATGGCTTTGATAGCAGCACGGCAACCAAGAAATACACCTTCGCTCATAATGGAGTTAGCCAGTCGGAATTGTTCCAGCGTGGTGTCCTCCGGTGTCGCGATAAACGCAATTCCAGCATTGTTGACCAGTACGTCCAGGCCACCGAATTCATCAATGACAGCCGACATTATTTCCTCCCATTGGCTTTCAACAGAAACATCATGGTGGAAAAAACGGGTTGTCTGACCCGTAGACTCGCTGATTTCTGCGGCCAACGCCGCTCCCTCGTCATTAATATCCGTAAGAATAACCGTAGCGCCCTCTTCGGCTAAACGCCAGGCGTCGGCTTTTCCCAGACCGGAAGCAGCCCCGGTGATTAGAACGATCTTGTCAGACATACGTGGCATTGATTTACTCCAAAACATGAATGGTGAACCATGCTAACAAGCAGGACTGATTGTTTCAAACACTCGTGACTTTTTTTCACGATATTGGGGTACACTAGAAATCCAGATGATTGGATAGAGCAGATAAATAGAACAGGCATGAACAGACTCAATACTGGAAACTCAGGTAAAAAAGAAGCCAGGAAACCACCCAAGCCGCCATCAGGCAAGGCGGGTGAAATAGGCTGGCAGGCGCAAAAAAGTGCGGCAACACGCGCCCAAATCATCAGGGCAGCCATTAGTTGCATCGTCGAATCGAGCTATTCGAATACGACAATGATGAAGATTTCTGAAAAAGCCGGCTTGTCACGCGGAGCTACCCTGCATCACTTCCCTTCCAAAATGGATATCATCAGGGCAGCCGTGGATTACCTGTTTGAAAAGCGATTGCAGGCATTTCGCCGTTCTATACTGGAGATATCAAAGGGAGCGGATATGGCTCACCTTGCCGTACAGGCATACTCGGCACATTTGAATCACCCGCTTTATATCGCCTTGTTTGAGCTGTCGGTTGCCGCCCGCACCGATGATGCACTCAAGCAGATTCTGGCCCCGGCACAGTTGGCTTTCGAGCAGGAATGGTACCAGACCGCATGGGATCTGTTTCCGGAATGGCACTCCGACAGAGAGGCCTTTGATCTGGCATTGAACCTTAGCCAGCAATTGATAGAAGGGATGACAATCAGCAGTTTCACGCACGCGCGTCAGATCGACAGGCAACAATTGCTGGATTATCTCGAAGACAGAGTAAGGGAATTGAAACCTTGAGCCTGCATGCATCCGTTAAAAGGCTACTGATGAAAACATTGATTTAGCGGTCCACCATCTGGCGAGAGGCCGTTAAACCGTGGAGGCAACAGCTGGTAGCCCTCTCCGCCATACACCAAATCGCGCTTGGTTTGCTGGCAAACCAAGCCGTTCATCAACTCAACTCCTGTTGGAATAATGCTAGGATAAGCCACTGATCAAAAGCCAGACAGGTGGCCTGTGCATGGCAATTCCGGATCAAAGCCCATCGTGTTCCTGTTACTTTGAATCACAACATGAGCAACAAATCCATCACTTGTAGTTGTTCCCGCAGTTTATTCTCTGGTTGAAAATGCGCTTGAGCGCAGAACAGAAAGACAGAAAGTGGCACCGTCACTCCGGACTTGATCAGGATATTATTAATATTTTCTTACATGGTGACAAAGCGCAGAGCACCGGATCCGGAAACTTTCGGTAACGGCAATCCCGCCGGAGTTGTGGCATCTGAAGCAGCGAACAGCACATCAGAAGCAGGTTCGATGGCAACCTTGTTGGCTCTTGGCATACCTGGCGGCGGGGCGACAGCAGTGATGCTTGCTGCATTTGCGATGCACAACATCACTGGCGGGCCACAATTTATCCGTGAAGAAACCGATGTTGTCTACGCCATCATAATTGCCAACTTTGGCCAGGCATTTTTGCTGATTGCTCTCGGCTTGATGTTCGTTCCTTTGCTGGCGAATGTCATCAAAGTTCCCATGAACTACCTGGTGTCTTCGGTTCTTGCCATGGCAACTTTTGGAGCATTTGGCCTGACCGGCGATCTGAGCGGGCCGGTGACTGTCCTGGTCTTCTCGATCGTCGGCTGTGTTTTCAAGCGTTATGGTTATTCAGTGCCGGCGGCCGTTATCGGTATTTTACTCGGTGGAATGGCCGAGGGGTCCACCATTTATTCGTATCAGATCAGCGGTGGACAGTGGGGCTATTTGCTCGAGAGACCGATGGCACTCACGATCCTGGCATTACTTTTCGTGTCGCTATTTGGCGGCAAGCTTGTTGAAATGCTGAAACGACGGGTCAGGAAGTGATCCTTGACCTGGAGCCTGGGTTTCTAACCGCGATCGCCGTCGCGGTCATTGGCGGCATGCTCAGCTCGACACTCCTGTCTCTGGTGGTTGTACCTGCTGTCTATTCACTAATAGAAGGATCTCTGGAACACAGAATCAACGTCCAGAATACATCTTCATCGCCCCTGAATTGATCAGAGAGCCGTGCCATACTGTGGTCCGAAGTGTTGCCAGCCAGGCCACCTCTGTTGATTCCTCGGCGGTCCCAAAAAGCTTTCAAACATACCAATGATTTGAAATCAACGCCCAATGGTTTCCTGCAAGGATAATTCAACTCGCGGTATAGTTCTACAGGGAATCAGATACCAGCTTTTCCGTTTTTCTATAATATTGGTAAAGCAGATCAGAAAGACTGAGTTTTTATCGATGCAAAACTATGTAAATCCAAAACTTACAGAGCAGGAAGGACGCGCAATTTGGCGGGCAATACGGCGCGATGTGAATGAAAACCGGTTGTTCGATTCCGCTGTGGTGCGGGTGCTGTTCAAATTAGCCGTATTATTTTTGGGTTTCAGCTTATTTCTTGCCCTGAGTTGGTTGCAAACTTCTATCTGGATGCTGGTTGCCTCCTATATTGGGCTTGCTTTGCTATCGGCACAATTCGCTTTTATTGGTCATGAAGCGGGGCACGGAGCAGTCAGTAGCATCAAGTCTGTTAATCGCTTCATTGGTCAAATCAGTATGACCCTGATAACCGGGCTTGCCTACGACGAATGGATCGCCCGACACCGGACCCACCACCGGTTCTGCCAAAACGAAGTGCTCGACCCGGATATGGCTGTAAGCCTGGTGATTTCCCTGACAGAAAACTCCAGACTTGAAAAAGGAACTTTGGGGCGGTGGTTTACCCGCTACCAACGTATTCATGTCTGGTTCTTGTCTTTATTGTTTGGCCACAGCCAGCGTTTATTATCCCAGGTGGCTGTTCTGGCCCGTCCACACCGTTATCCTTTCGACGCGGTAATCCTGATTTTTCATTATGGTCTTTGGTTTGCTGTACCAGTATTTCTTCTGCACATTCAGTTCTTACTGGTCTTACTCGCTTACTTGGTTCCATTGACTATTTTGGGCCCATATCTGGCTGCAATCTTCTGGGTTAACCACGTGGGTATGCCGTTGGTCAGAAATATTGACGAGTTTTCATTTCTGGAACACCAGTCTGTCACCTCTCGAACGATCGTTAACCCGCCCTACCTGGACTGGGTATTTGGCGGCTTGAATTATCAGATCGAGCACCACCTGTTCCCGCAGGTACCTGCATACAATCTCGCTATTTTGCAAGGGATCGTACAGAAGCATTTCGACCACAACGGGATTGTATACAACGGGTCTTCATGGCCGGACGCCGTGGGTGAAATTGCAGTGCATTTTCGTCGTGTGGGTGCGGACCGGTGATTCAGGCATATTCAAAAAAGCAAAGAGCGCTCGAATATTTATCGATTGGCTTTTTTTTTCTTCTTGCCAGCTGGAGTATTTGGCGACTGGCCGCTGAGGTGGAGGGGCAAATGATACAGGTACTGCTAATCACGCTACCTTTGAGCTGGCTGGCGTCAGACCTGTTGAGTGGTTTTTTGCATTGGGCGCTGGATTCATTGGGAAGCGTTAAAACACCCATTGTTGGGCAGTCTTTTATTCGGCCTTTTCGCGAGCATCATCTCGATCCCAAGGAGATGACGCGCCATGATTTTGTCGAAACCCATGGCTCCAGTTGTTTTGCCGCTTTGCCTTTTCTGCTCGCGTCCAGTTTGATGGGTCTTGATAGTGATGGATCACAGTTGTTTCAGGGCTTTCTCATCACGATCGCATTGGCAGCGCTGGCGACCAACCAATGTCACAAATGGGCACACATGGATACCGATTCGGTTCCAGGCTTGGTTCGATGGGCGCAACAAATTCACCTGTTTCTGCCACCCAGCCACCACCAGCTACACCATAGAGCGCCGTACAATACGCATTTTTGCATGTCCAACGGCTTGCTGAACCCCCTCTTTAATCGCTACCTGAGATTGTGGCGATGACCCCGGAATTGCGGGTTGCGATCGGCAAGCGTGCCGGACTTACTTCGGGCTTGCTCGGCATGCTTTGCGTATTGGGTGAGTTATGCTTCCTGTTTCCGGATTTGCTGGTAAGCAAGGACGCGTTGCCGGTGTACCTGGCCAATCTCGATTTGCTTCGTGGTGTTCTCGAGGCAAGCATCCTGAGTGTTTTTCTTCTTGGTGCTGTTGGAGTTGCATTGTCAGCTCCAAACCGTCTTGGATTGCTCGGTATCTCCCTTGGCATGGTCGCCTTGTTTATGGGTGGCGCAGAAGTTGAAGCAATTGATCTGGGCGGACCGCGTGCAGTCACAGCCGGATTGGATTATTTTGTGCTTGAGTTGCTGGTGCTTGGTCTGGTTTTCATTCCCATTGAAGCAGTGTTTCCCTTGCACAAGCAGCTTTTATTCCGCCAGGGCTGGCAGACCGACCTCAAACATTTTTTTGTTAGTCATGCCGGTGTTCAGTTACTCACTTTCGCAGCACTGATTCCTGCACAGGTGCTGCTGGCATGGGCGGTGCAACTGGATTTCCAGAAAGCGGTTTCTTCTCAACCGTTGTGGCTCCAATTTATTGAGCTGGTGTTCATTGTCGATTTTGCTACCTATTGGATACATCGTGCCTTCCATGTTGTTCCCTGGCTCTGGAGTTTTCATGCGATCCATCACTCCAGCGAGAAAATGGATTGGCTCGCCGGTTCCCGGATCCACATCGTCGATTCAATCGTGACCCGCTCATTTGCATTTGCACCGGTATTCATTCTTGGGTTTTCCGCGCCCGCGCTGTACGCCTACCTGGCTTTCGTTTCGTTCCACGCTGTATTCATTCATGCCAATGTACGGTGGCAATTCCCCGTTCTGCGCTGGCTGGTCTCAACACCGCAGTACCATCACTGGCACCATACTTCTGACGAAGAGGGCATCGACAAGAACTTCGCCCAATTTTTACCCCTGTGGGACTGCTTGTTTGGTACCGTGCATCAACCGAATCACTGGCCAGGAAACTACGGTCTGGTGAATTTTAAGCCGCCGGAGACTTACCTGGGGCAACTCTTCTACCCTTTCCGTAGAAAAGGAAAAGAAACACCTTACGGTTAATCTCCATAAAACGACCTCAGGTTTTATACTTTTCACCATAAAAAAAGCCGGTTCCAGGCTGGAACCGGCTTTCCGCTTTAACTGGCACTTAAAAATGGGTCCCGAATAATGGCACGCATTTCCGGGATGACGGTGCCTGTTTATATTTACAGCAAAATCCCACCGTACTGAACAAAAAACGGTGCAAACACTAGGCTCAGAATAGCTGACAGCTTGATCAGGATATTCAGCGACGGACCTGAAGTGTCTTTCAAAGGATCACCTACCGTGTCACCAACTACCGCTGCTGTGTGCACATCCGAACCCTTGCCGCCGAGATTACCGGCTTCGATATATTTCTTGGCATTGTCCCAGGCGCCACCACTGTTGGAAGAAGCGATTGCGAGCACACCGCCTGCAACCAGTGACCCAACTAGGATACCCGCGACGGCTTCAACACCAAACAGGTAGCCGGTAACCAAAGGTGTGCCCATGATCAGGATACCCGGGGCGATCATTTCGCGCAGGGCTGCCTGGGTTGAGATCGCAACACAGCGTTCATAGTCAGGGGTACCGGTGCCTTCCATAATGCCCGGGATGGTCCTGAACTGATGACGCACCTCTTCGATCATCGCAAATGCGGCTTTACCGACCGACTTCATGGTCATGGCAGTAAACAGGAATGGTAAAACCGCGCCGATGAATACGCTGGTGTAGACCATCGGTTCAAGCAAGCTCATGGTGATGGGTTTCACCCATCAGCTTTTCAGAGGCAGTGATGAAGGCTGCAAACAGCGCCAGCGATGTCAGAATGGCCGCGCCGATGGCGAAGCCTTTACCAATGGCGGCGGTTGTATTGCCAGCCGAATCGAGGATGTCGGTACGACGACGGACTTCTTTGTCGAGGCCGACCATTTCAGCAATACCACCTGCGTTATCTGCAACCGGGTCCGTAGGCATCAATGGTCAGTGCAATCACCAGCGTTCCCAGCATGCCCAATGAGGCAATCGCCACACCGTACATGCCGGCCAGGTTCCATGAAACAAAAATACTGACCGCAATACACAAATACGGGCAGCACCGTGCTCTTGTAGCCCAGTGCCAGGCCGTAAATGATGTTGGTCGCAACACCGGTTTCACAGGACTTGGCGAGTTCCTTCACCGGGTCGTATTTATCCGAGGTGTAATAACCCGTCAGCAAACCAACCGCCAGTCCTGCGATCAGGCCGGCCAGGAAGCACCAGTAAACACCCATGGAAGAGTAGGTCTCACCACTCAATTCAAATGTCGCCGGAATCAGGGCCAGGGTGACAAAGTACATCACCACCGCCATCAACACACTGGAGATGATCAGCAGTTTCATCAACGCCGGGGCAACATCTTCTTCGGTCTTGACCCCGACCATCAACTTGGTAATCAGGCTGATGGGAATACCTATCGCGCTGATCAGGATCGGATACAGCAGGGCATTGGGGTCAGCTGCAAATACGACGGCAGAAATCACCATCGCGGCACAGGTGCTTTCTGCACAGGACCCAAACAGGTCAGCGCCCATACCTGCAACATCGCCTACATTGTCACCCACGTTATCAGCGATAACGGCCGGGTTTCTCGGGTCATCTTCCGGAATTCCCTTTTCAACCTTGCCCACCAGGTCAGCGCCAACATCGGCAGCCTTGGTGAAAATACCACCACCGACACGGGCAAACAGGGCGATGGTCGATCCACCCAGGCCAAAACCGGCTATCACTTCCATCAGAACGTGGTTATTTTCCGGGCCAAGATCGGCCAGCAGGTAGCTCATCACGACGTAAATAATGACCAGGCCAAGCACAGCGAGGCCAACCAGGGCAAAACCCATGACTGCACCCGAGTTGATGGCCACATCAAATGCGTGGGAAATATCTTTCTTGGCAGATACGGTGGTGCGTGCATTACCCTGGGTGGCCACCTTCATGCCGATGTAGCCGGACAATATTGAAATGACCCCGCCAAACAGGAAGGCGATGGCGGTATAGATGCCTTCGCGCGTATCAGGCGTATGTGCATCATCAATCAGCAGCACGATAATGGCGGCAAACGAAATCATGAATATGGTCAGGAATTTATATTCCTGCCTGAGGAAGGCCATCGCACCATTTGCGATGGCACCATGAATGAACCTGAGACGTTTGCTGTCTTCCTCGTTCAAGCCCATATCCAACGGCACGGCCATGACCTTTTTCATATAGAAAAAAGCGATTACCAGACCCAGCAAAGCAAGTACCGTGCTGACTGTAATTGTTATTCCGAACATCGTGTTTTCTCTCCCCAGAATGGAATGATTATTTTAACCGCGCGCACTATACCACAACAGGCCTGAACCGTGACCGGAATCACTGATAACACACAGTTTGCAATCCACTGTGGGGTTCAGGTCGTCTGCTGGCCGCGGATTCAGATTTACTGTGCGAAAGTCCTGCCGAAAAAATCACCTTCGTGCCAGCTTGGCCGCTCGGTATCATTGGCAATCAGCTCGCCAATTTTTGCATTGATTCTTGTAAACCTGGCAGCGGCGCCATAGTGAATTGGTAAATTCACGTCGTCGCTGGGCTTATGATAATGCTCTTGTAAAAAGCCCTCAAAAATCGGCTGCGTATCGACGCTACCATCTCTTGATTTCATCCCGGTCACCAGGAAAACGGATGGGATTCCCTGCTGTACAAATCGGTAATGGTCGCTGCGCACAAACAAATTCTGTTCCGGGAAGGGGTCGGGCGTTAATTGCACACCAAAGCTCTGTGCTGCGTCGCGCACCGTATCACCAAGACTCGAGTGTTGGGCACCAAATGCGATCACGTCACCAAAATCATAAAGTAGCAGTGGCATATCCAAATTCACTACGCTGACGATGGACTCTATGGGTACGCTGGGGTGCATGGCAAAATACTCTGATCCGACCAGGCCTTTTTCCTCGGCGGTGACTGCAACAAACAAAATGGATCGTCTCGGTGGCTCAGCCTGTGCGAACAACCGGGCGGTCTCCAGCATCACCGAAACCCCGGATGCATTATCCAGCGCCCCATTGTTGATTCGATCACTGTGGCCCTCATCGCCGTCAGAGTGTAATTCGCCAATGTGATCGAGGTGCGCGATGTAGACCACATATTCGTCTGCCAGCAGGGGATCCGAGCCGGGCAATACAGCGACTACATTCGGGCTGTAAATGGTTTCATGGGTGCTGCGCTTGCGTGCGCTAATTTTACCTTTCAGATCAAAGGTGGGTAGCGCATCGCCGTTATCGTCGCGTTCGAGCAGGCTTGCCAGATCCATGGGTGCGCCCTCAAACAAGGCATCGGCTGCCGTGTGACGTATCATCGCCCCGCCACTTAGCTGTTTGAATTCACCATGCACCTCGCCCTGTTCATTGATCCACCCCATCGAGGGCATACCCACCATACTGTTGACCCGGTCCCACTGAAACCGCCTGGCCATTCTGGGTGTATGAATCGTCAACATACCGACCGCGCCATTACGAACCGCCGCCTTGGCTCTTTCCGTACCTGAGGCAAAATGAGCGCCCTCTTCACTTGGAAAATGAAGTGGTTGCCCGGCCAGCATCACCACCACTTTTCCATTTACATCTATGTCAGCGTAGTCGAAGTGATCAAGCTCGGGCGCGTCGATGCCATAACCGACGAACACCAGTCCGGCCTCAAGCTCTGTTGACGTGCGGGCCCGCGATGGTCCCATATAAAACTGTTCCAGAAATATCAGGGCTGTAGTTTCCCCGTTGCGGCTGTAGGCCAATTCAGCTGATCCCGGCTCCATAAATGCCTGCCGTAAAGGAACCTGCTGCAGGTAACTGCCATCGCTGCCGGCCGGTGACAGCCCCATTTGCCGGAACTGACTGGCAACATAGTTAGCAGCAATATTGTAGCCATCGCTGCCGGGTTGGCGGCCCAGCATTAAATCATCGGCCAGGAAATCTATATGTGCCTTGAGGCGGTTTTGCAATTGGCGGTCCGTTTCATCTTCTGACCAGGCTGATGTCGTGGAAAGAAATAAAACACTCAAAGCTACAATCACATGGCGCATGTGGGTTCCTTGTTATTATTGGTTAATGGTTAAAGCTAAAATGGGGCTAAAGCTCAAACGGCGGTAGCTTCCTGGGTACCAGGATGTTCTGTAAACGCACATACTTCGGCAGGCCATCACGGTCGTACGGCGGGTAGTCTTCACCACGTATCAACGGCTCCAGATAGCGGCGCGCTGCTGCGGTTATACCAAAGCCATCTCTGGATATGAAGCTTCTTGGCATCATTTTTTCGCGATTGGCAACCTTTGCCAGGTCCGCCTCTCCGACTTTCCAGCGATACGGTTTGTCTGAAGTCCTGACCACAGTGGGCATGACACCGGTCTTTCCCTTAAGAGCAAGCTGTACCGCTGCCTTGCCAATGGCATAAGCCTGGTCAACATCCGTTTTTGAGGCCACATGACGGGCAGAGCGTTGCAGATAGTCGGAAACCGCCCAGTGGTTTTTATAACCCAGTGCACGGTAATTATACCCGCGACCACCGGCGCCACACCGCCTAACTGCGCGTGACCAAAAGCATCCCGGCGGCCTGAGTCAGCCAAAAACTGACCCTTTTGATTTCTGACCCCTTCGGAAACCACGATTGAGCAATAACCGTGGGTTTTCACTGTCTTGTCCACTTTCTTCAACAGCGCCTCTTCATCCAAAGGCAATTCCGGGAACAAAATAATATGCGGTGGATCACCCCTTTCACGTTGCGCCAGGCCACCCGCCGCAGCGATCCAGCCCGCATGACGACCCATCACCTCAAGCACAAAAACCTTGGTGGAAGTCGATGCCATTGACTCAACATCAAGACTGGCTTCCATGATCGAAACGGCGACGTACTTAGCCACCGACCCAAATCCGGGACTGTTATCCGTGATCGGTAAATCATTATCGATGGTTTTTGGCACACCGATGCACTGCACCGGAAAACCCAGCGTGTCACCAATCTGCGAAACCTTGTACGCGGTGTCTGCCGAATCTCCGCCACCATTGTAAAAAAAGTAGCCGATATCATGGGCCTTGAAGACCTCGATCAACCTTTCGTACTGCGCCCTGCTTTCATCCATTCCTTTGAGTTTGAACCGGCATGAGCCAAAAGCACCACCCGGCGTGTGGCGCAAGGCCGCGATATCGGATTTGCGCTCTTTGCTGGTATCGATTAGTTCCTCATTCAGGATTCCCAGGATGCCGTCCTTGCCGGCGTATACCTTGCCTAACCGGTCACTGTTTTTGCGTGCTTCTTCAATTAATCCACAGGCCGTGGCATTGATGACCGGAGTGACACCACCGGATTGCGCGTAGAGCAAATTCTTCTTAATCATATCTTTCCTTATAAATCCCTTACAGTCTGCATTGACTTGGTTGGTATGAGCGGTTACGTTTAGCGCCTATTTTAGAGGACAAGAACTGTCTTATGCGAATTGTATTATTAGGCGCGCCAGGATCGGGCAAAGGAACCCAGGCAGCACTGATGGTTGAGCGGCTGGGAGTGCCGCATATTTCCACCGGTGTGTTGCTGCGCAACGCAGCAAAAAGGGGAACCAGGTTGGGTTTGAAAGCCAAGTCAATCATTGACAGGGGCGAACTGGTACCTGATGCAATCATGTCAGATATGATCGAAGAACGACTCAGCCGTGACGACGTGGCCAATGGTTTTATCCTTGATGGCTATCCACGCAACCTGGCGCAGGCCAAGTCCCTGGACGAAATGCTCGAACGTCTTGGTCATCCTGCTGATATCGCCATCCAGATCGATGTCGACCCCGAACAGATTATCAAGCGCCTCGCCGGACGCGCCGAGCAGGAAGGGCGCGCCGATGATAGCGAGGAAGTGGTGCGTAACCGCATGCGCGTTTATCATGAAAAAACGGCTCCGGTGATTGATTATTATGCCTCCCGGGGCTTGCTAACCCACGTCCTGGGAGACGGCAGTATTGATGTGATTCTTGAGCGCATTCTCAGCGTGCTCAACGTAGATAACCTGGTTTCCTGAACCACTGTAGTGGGTTGACGATAAACCGGTGCAACCAAACCACCCATGAATAGCATCATTTCAAGCCTGGCAAACATGTTGCGTCTGCGTGGCGGTCCGCAACACTTCCCCGCTTCATGGCATTTGATGCTTTTTCTTGTGGTCGCCTTTTTGCTGCAAAACCTGTTCACCGGCAGCCAACTGGATGATGCTGATGCCGCAGCCAAGAGCCTGTTGGCGATTGGCCTGCAGGTTACGGTATTGGCAGGCCTGCTTTATTGGCGGCGAAGGCCAGAGCGCTTTACCCAGACCCTGAGCGCGCTGGTCGCGGTCGGGATCATATTCAATGTCATCACCTGGACCCTGCTTTCGCAATCAGATCAGGAATCAAACCAACCAATGTTGGCCATGGTCTGGTTTTCTGTATTTATCTGGAGCCTGTTTGTTGATGCAAATATTTACCGGCATTCCTTATCCGTCAACCTCTCGGTTGGCATGCTGATCACCGTGCTGACACTGGCTATCAGCTATGTATCAATCGAGTTCCTGTTCCTGGTCGACACAAGCGGATGAAAATTCATATTCTGGGTGCATGTGGAACATTTATGGGTGGCGTGGCGATGCTGGCCCGGCGCGCCGGTCACGAGGTCAGCGGTGCCGACCAGCACACCTATCCACCCATGAGCACGCTGCTGGAAAGCGAGGGTATCGTTCTGCACGAGGGTTATCAGGAAGAACCCATGTACGACAATCCTGACCTGGTGATCATTGGCAATGCTTTAAGTCGAGGTAACCCGGCGGTTGAATACGTGCTCAACCAGAAACTGAACTACACTTCCGGCCCACGCTGGCTGGGTGAGAACTACCTGCGCGGGCAACAGGTTATCGCCGTTGCCGGTACCCACGGCAAGACCACCACCTCCAGCATGGTTGCCTGGATTCTTGAAACTGCGGGTCTGAACCCCGGCTTTCTGATCGGTGGTGTCCCGCAGAACTTCAATGTCTCCGCGCGCCAGGGCGCAGGTACGGGTTCAGGCTATTTTGTGGTTGAGGCTGATGAGTACGACACGGCATTTTTCGACAAACGCTCCAAGTTTGTGCACTACCGGCCACAGGTCGCCATCCTCAATAACCTTGAATATGATCACGCCGATATTTTTCCGGACCTGGCCGCGATTGAAACCCAGTTCCACCACCTGATTCGCACCATACCCGGTAATGGCACCATAATCAGCAACGGCGCTGATCCGAATCTTGAACGGGTGCTGGCCAGGGGTTGCTGGAGCAGGCTGCAACGCTTCTCCTTTGATGACAAACATGATTGGCAAGTTGAAATGCTCAAGCCTGATGGGGGTGAGCTGCGCTTCAGCTACCGGCAGGAAGTGCTGGGTACTCTGGAATGGAGTCATTGTGGCCGCCACAACGCCATGAACGCTGTCACCGCGATCGCCGCAGCCGTCGCGGTTGGTGTGCCGGCAGCGACCGCCATCAAGGCCCTGTCAACATTCAGTGGTGTCAGTCGTCGCATGGAATTAATCTTTGAGTCGCACGACTTCCATGTATACGACGATTTCGCCCATCACCCGACCGCCATCCGCCTGACATTAGAGGGTTTGCGACGCAAAGTGGGCAATGCCCGCATCCTGGTAGCACTTGAGCCCCGCAGCAACACCATGCGTGCCGGTGTTCACGCAGATGAACTCGGGCCTGCCTTGTTGGCCGCCGATCATGTCTGGCTCAAGACCAGTGATGATATCGACTGGGACCCGCAGGTAGCGCTGGCACCGCTTGAAGGCCGCTGCAAGATTGTGACCCGCGTGTCAGACATGCTTAAGCAAATACAAAGCAGGCTCAAGCCGGGCGACCACATTGTATTTATGAGTAACGGCGGCTTTGAAGCGGCCCCCCGCAGGCTTGCAAAATTCCTGCACAACAAAGGTTCCGGGACTGACTAGCATCGACATTCCGATCTTCCCTCTGCACACGGTGTTGTTCCCCGGCGGCCATTTGCCGTTGCGAATTTTTGAACCGCGATATATCGATATGGTGCGTGAATGCAGCGCCAGGGGAAGTTGCTTCGGGGTTTGCCTGATCAACAATCCGGAAAAAACCAACCGACCTGCCACCCATCTCCGGGTTGGTACAAGCGCTTCCATTTATGACTTCTCCACCCTCGATGATGGTCTGTTGGGTATTGCAGCCAGAGGTGCAGAAAAATTTGTAATTCAGAAAACCCGCATGCGCGGCAACGGATTGTTGATGGCGGAAGTTGAGCCCCTCGCCGACATCGGGCCTGTCGAGTTGCCGGATCAATATTCCGTACTGTCCATGATCGCCGGACGATTTATGGAACAGCTGGGTGGAAATTACCCGGACTTCCAGCCACACCAGTTACAGGATGCCCTATGGGTTGGCTACCGCCTGTCAGAACTGCTGCCGCTGGAGAATAACGAAAAACAGACTCTGCTGCAGATCACTGAGCCCCTGGATCGTCTGCAGGTATTGCTTGAGGTTCTGCCCCGTTTCCAGGATCCAGCTGACCTCTGATCAACAACATGGAGTCACTGCCCCAGCGGTTTGGCAGCTCGGCGATTTCATTTGCCAATTGCTCCAGACTGGCCTGTGAAGCAGGTATTGCGCTCCAGTAACTGAAAACCTTCATTCTTTGAATCAATACCTCCCCGGCGATCTGGCCAAGGTAGACGGCCTGACCCGTCGGTATCAATCTGACACCGGAATCCCAAATCCGAAACGTCTCCTGTGCCATTGGATCACCACCCAGCCGATGCAGTAACAAATTATCTGCACGACCCAGGTAATCCCGCTTCAGTGGGGGCAATGTGTGCTCCGTGGGCTCCGGATTCATCGACAGTATTGGCCAACGCCAATTGGCCGGCTCCGCCTCCTGCCAACCTTGTACTGCCAATACCTTTGTCAGGTCTTCCGGGTTTCCGGCAAACTGAAAATTGAACTCTCGGGCAGCGACCGTTGTTAACGGTGTTCTCTCGCTTGGCAGGCTTTGCCATTCATTACCCCACCAGTCTTGCGCCGGGATTTCGCGCTTTAGCAGGGGAACTTTCAATGCCGCAATATCACTTTCAAGATTCTGCTCAACCTGCCAGACAAAGGTACCGGCCAGCATGCCGAAAAAGATCAGGCTGGCTGCGGTGCCATTAAATGCGCGCATGGCACGTTGTCGATAGGCGATACCCACCACAAAGGTCCAGGCCATTCCAAGGGCAACACCCACCAGCGCACCACTCAGCCAGTCGAGGCCAAGATAAAGACGCGACAACACCAGTAAAGACAGCAACAGACCGGTGATGACATACGGCCATTTACGCCTGCGCCGCTTTAATTCACGTGCAATCATGACAGCGAAGTAGCCCAGCACAACCGTTGCCAGAGTCAACGCCGCACTTGGGTCATACTGGGTATTAACTCCCGCCTCGCTCAGTAATGGCGTGGAGCGCAAAGCCCAGCCGATCAATATCTGTAAAACAACACCACCGCCCATCGCCACCAACCAGTGCAAAGCAGCCTTTTTACGTCCGGCACCGATCAACCAAAGCAATACGGCCATTGAGGTCGGTATCAGCACCCACAGACGCGACAATTGTGTCAATGCAATCATCAGGGGGTCGGCAATATGGTTTCTCAAGGCCAGCGCGTAAGCCTGAACCGATTGATCGATGGATTGCGGTGTAGCTGAAAATGGTGACAGGAACAATAACATCACCATGCCCCAGAAAAGGACCACCAGCAGCAGCCCCATCATCGTAATCGAGAGAACCTCAGGCTGATTTGAATCCAATAGCGGCCCGGCAATACGTCTGAACACCGGGTGGCGTCGCAACCAGCGGATAAAATGACGTAGCCAGCGCGCAGACCGGGAGGCTAATAGCTCATAAGCGGTCCAGATTACCCACCATGTCAGCCACAGGACCACCACTGCAATAATCAGTACCAGCGACATGCGACCGGCATACTCAGACGCCACTTCAAGCGATGCACCAAATAACATGCCAGGGATCAGGTAAGCCGGTGTCCAGAGGATGCAGGCCGGTATGTCCACCAACAAAAAACGCCTCGGTTCAAGACCCAGCATACCGGCGGTCACTGGTATAACCGGTCTCAATGGACCGATAAAACGCCCGACAACCACGCTTTTCGGGCCGTGCACCCGAAAATACTGACGCCCCCTTTCAAGCATTCGGGGAAAATGCGCAAACGGCCACATTTCTGCCAGGTGGCTTCGATAACGACGCCCGATGGCGTAACTGACAATGTCCCCCAACAGCGCACCCAAAGACCCCCCACAGCCGGATAGGCAGCAAATCCATCGCACCGAGACTGATCATCGCGCCTATACCAAACAGGATGATAATACCGGGCACCAGGATGCCAACAAACGCCAGTGACTCCACAAAGGACATCACGAACACCCAGAAGCCGGCCCAGCCAGGATTGGCTGTTAACCAGTTCAGTAACTCCTGTGTCCAACTACTATCCATTCAGGTTTTAACCCACCCTTCTTACCATTACCGATTACATCGTTATAATACGGGATTGAACCGGTAGATGCCTGATGCAACATGCTTTCTGAGTTAAACGATCAAACCAACCATGACCGGGCCAAACAGAGCAGAAACTATGTCGCCGCGTTAACTGGCTTGCGCGGCGTAGCCGCCCTTTTTGTGTTCGTGTTCCATTATGGCTCACTCAACCCGGGAATCCGTCTTGACTTGTCGGTACCGCTTATCGGTGCCGCATTACAGTTTCCCCTGGGTCTTGGGTTTGCGGGTGTAGACCTGTTTTTTGTGTTGAGTGGGTTCCTGCTGACACTGCCCTTCGCAAACACCGCGCTGAGCAATGCTCATCAGCCATCGCTCGGAACTTATTACAAAAGACGTCTTTTGCGCGTTTTTCCCGCTTACTACGCACAGTTGGCCATTATCCTGGTATTTGGTGCGTGGTTTGTTACCTGGAAACCGGTCAGCGGAACTTCTCTACTTGCCCACCTGGGCATGTTTTTCAATATCGGTGGGAATCCCGTACGCCCGATCGTGGGCATCTGGTGGACCTTGCCGGTAGAGCTGTCTTTCTACTTGTTGCTACCCTTGATCGCCTTGTTTTTGCGGCCGGCAAAATGGCTGATTTTACTGATACCCTGTATTCTCCTGAGTGTGCTTTACCGCCTCTGGTCAGCTGATCATTTCGCGGCAGCTTCCGCTGGTGGTGTTTATCTGGCTGCATCACATGTGCCCGGATCTTTGCCTGAATTCCTGCTCGGTGCAACAGCAGCCCTGTTGGTGCAATGGTTCAATGTGCATGCCATCAAAAAACCCTCGCCCGCAGTTTTGGACGGCCTGTTTCTGGCGGGGTCAGCGCTTGCTGTCTATTGGCTGTGGGGAATCCTGCGCCCCAATGGCTCTGTTTACTGGTCGGGACACTGGAGCATGATAGTCGCCCCGATAGCGTTGGGTTTGCCCTTGTCAGTGATGGTTATCAGTCTTTATTGGGGCAGTCGAATTGGCCAGATGCTGTTTGCCAATCCGGTCATCTATTTTCTCGGTCTGATCAGTTATAGCTTCTACCTTTGGCATTTTGTAGTCATGCAACAAGCCGGCGTTGTTTTCGGTGAAGGCTGGTCAAATCTATCTCAAACCTTCCGCTTTTTGAGCTCACTCAGCCTGGTCATCATGGTTTCGACCCTAAGTTATTATCTGTTTGAACGCCCGTTTTTTCGTCTGGGCCTCAATCGTATAACCCGGCGTGCTGATCAGACAATCAAATACCACATATCTTGAAAGCCTCCCTGGCTGCATTTATGGTTGCGAAAATATGCTCTGGAGTGTGCGCCGACGAGATAAACCCCGCCTCGTATGCCGACGGCGCCAGGTAGACGCCCCCATCCAGCATGGCGTGGAAAAAACATTTGAACATATCAACGTCCACTGCACCGGATTGTTCAAAATTCACAATCCGGTCCACGGCGCTGAAGTAAAGACCAAACATACCGCCAACCCGGGTGGTGGTGAACGGAATACCAGCTAAATCAGCCTCTGCCTGTAAACCTTCAGTCAACATTCCGGCTTTGTCACTGAGGCTCTCATAAAAGCCGGGTTCGGTGATCAGATCAAGCGTTGCCAGGCCCGCGGCCATCGCAACCGGGTTACCCGACAGGGTGCCAGCCTGGTAAACAGGCCCCGATGGAGCAACCAATTCCATCAGTTCGCGCTTGCCGCCGAATGCACCCACCGGCATACCACCGCCGATGACCTTGCCGAAAGTCGAGAGATCGGGGGTTACGCCATATAGAGCCTGAGCACCGCCCAATGCCACACGAAACCCGGTCATGACCTCGTCAAAAATCAACACCACGCCGTGCTCATCACAGAGCTCTCTCAGGCCTTGCAGGTAACCATCGACTGGCGGTATACAATTCATGTTGCCAGCCACCGGCTCAACAATAAGGCAGGCAATCTCTTCACCCTGCCCGGCGAAGCAAGTAACCACCGCTTCGAGATCGTTAAACGGCAAGGTCAGGGTCAGATCTGCGCAAGCGGATGGCACACCCGGGGAATTGGGCACACCCAGGGTTAATGCACCACTGCCTGCTTTGACCAGGAATGCATCGGCATGGCCGTGATAACAGCCATCAAATTTCAAAATTCGATCCCGACCGGTCGCTGCGCGGGCAACCCGAATGGCACTCATGGTAGCTTCAGTACCCGAATTGACCATCCGCACCATGTCCATGCCATCAACCAGTTCGCACAGCCGTTCTGCCATGATCACTTCCGCTGGCGCAGGGGCACCAAAGCTCAAGCCTTTGGCGGCCGCTGCCTGCACCGCTGAAATAATGGCGGGATTGGCATGACCGGCGATCATCGCGGCGGTACACGAAGCGGTTGATAAGGGGCTGAGTTTTGGTGCGCCGTCGGCGGCGGAGGTGACCATGGCGGAAAGGCTGTGTGAACTGGTAGACGGCATGGATATGGTGCGCATGGTTAATTCGGGCACCGAAGCAACCATGAGTGCCATACGCGTGGCGCGTGCGGCGACCGGCCGTGATCATATTTTAAAGTTTGAAGGCTGTTAC
>PVMK01169675.1_pt1 | contig 20887 bp, 20 predicted proteins | sample 1853481 | NCBI WGS metagenome assembly PVMK01 (sample SAMN08533507, study PRJNA380276) | Marine sediment metagenome, whole genome shotgun sequencing project.
GGGTTAGCTGTTGGCGATTGGCAATTGGGTGAACAGCTGATCGACAGACCGCTACTCGTAACGCATCGCAAGAGTGGGGAACGACATGTCGTCGTCAGCAATGAGGGTAAGTCGGCCGCGACGCGGGTCCAGTTGTCCCGAAGGTACGGTAAATACAGCCTGCTGCAATGTGCGCCATTGACGGGTCGTACCCACCAGATTCGCGTGCACCTCGAGCACATGGACCATCCGTTGGCCGGCGACGAACGCTACGGGGACTCCGAGGCCAATCGCGCCGCCAAAAAGCTGGGATTGCCGCGCCTGTTCCTGCATGCGCAGTCGATCGCGTTTCCGGATGAGCACGGCAATGAGCTGCATTTTACGTCGCCGCTGGCCGATGATCTGGAGCGGTTCTTAGGCTGCCTGTGATTACTGGCCAGCACCTAAGGTAGCAGGTAGCCTAGTTCGAGTAGCCGGCCCGCGACCCAGATCATGGGCAATCCAATCAGTGCTGTTGGGTCATCGGTATCGACGGACTCGAACAGCACGAATCCGGCGCCTTCGAGTTTGAAGCTGCCGGCGCAATCGTAAGGCTCGTCATGTCGCAGGTAAACCTCCGCCAGGCGGCGATCGAATTGCCGAAACCGCACGCTCGTGCGGTCGACGTGTTCATGGCGAGTCCGTCCGACCGGATCGAGGATGCAGACAGCCGTCAGGAATGTCACCGTCTTGCCGGAGGCGGCGAGCAGTTGTTCAACGGCTTTTTGATGGTCGCCGGGCTTGCCGAGTACCTGGTCGTCGAGCACTGCGAGCTGATCGGCGCCAATGACCAGCGCATGGCGGGCGTTGATGGCTACGGCTTCCGCTTTTTTCCGCGCCAGATGACTCGCGAGATCCTGCGGGCCAAGTCCCTCTTCGTTGCTTTCATCAACTTCGGGGGAGACCGCTTCATACTCATCGAGAAAACGATCAAGCAGGCCCCGCCGGTATTGTGATGACGAGGCCAGGAAGATCGATGGTGCGGAAGGATTCTGCATAAAATCAAAAGCTTGGCGCGGTACGATAGCAGTTTACCCGGTCCAATCTCGGAAACCGATCTTTTCACGCGGGTCAGTTTTGACACTGGCTCGCCGGGTCCTTATCATGCGCGGCCCATGGGCATTCCGCTGCAAGATCGCCGTACCCCGCAGGACTTCGCGGCTAGCGGACAAGTTATTGAATTTTCGGAAAAAATAGGAAATTTCGAACGACTGGCAGGGATTGTTGAGGCAGACCTCAGTGCGTTGGAACCTGATAAACTCCCGCGAGACTGGCGCGACTCGCCCATCGACGGCCAGCTTAGTTTCGGTTTCATCGATGCGCAGGGCGGAGTTCCGGCGCTCGAAGGGCAGGTGGTTGCTACGATTAATGCCGTCTGCCAGCGTTGCCTTGAGCCGTTTCGCTTGCCGCTCGCGGTGGAGTTGCGGTTGCTGTTCGGAGGAGATCAGTCGGCAGGTGAGGGTGGATACGAGGTCTGGGAGCTTAAGGAAGACGAGCTTTGCCCGGCTGACCTGGTTGAGGAAGCGCTGATCATGGCTATGCCGTTTTCAGCGATGCATGACTTCGATGCACATTGCGTTAAAGCAGATGCGGTTGAAGATCGAGCAGAAAAGACGGTAAGACCGTTTGCGGACTTGAAGTCGCAGATGGATAGAGAAAATTGAATTCTATGATGGCGCTATTGCGGCATCGTTACAGGAGAAGAAAATGGCTGTTCAGAAAAGTCGCAGGACCCCGGCAACTCGTGGTGCGCGTCGTTCGCATGACAAATTGAGGAGTCCGGCTGTATCGGTTGACCCGACTTCAGGCGAGACACACTTGCGGCACCGCGTAACGCCGGATGGCTTTTACCGCGGCAACCAGGTGATCGCACAACCTGAAGTCAACGACGAAGACGACGAGTAAGCTTCCAACGTGAATGGGTCATTCAGACGATGACCTGCTGAGTTGTGGTAGCACAGTCGATTATTTCCCTCGATGCAATGAGCGGCGACCTTGGCGCCGAGGTTGTTGTGCGTGCCGCGAACGCAACGCTCGACAAACACCCCGGGCTGGAGTTGCTGCTGGTTGGCGACGAAGCCGAACTAACTGGATACGTCACGCGAATCGTCGGCGAGCAACCGCGACTGTCAATCGTGCATGCGAGCCAAGTCGTGGAAATGTCAGAGTCGCCGATCGACGCGTTGCGCAAGAAAAAAGACTCATCAATGCGGGTTGCGATTGACCTCGTCAAGTCGGGAAAAGCAGGAGCCTGTGTCAGTGCCGGAAATACCGGTGCATTGATGGCGACGGCAAAGTACGTACTCAAAATGCTGCCCGGTATCGATCGGCCTGCGATTATCGCGGAGTTACCGGCGATTGGCGGTACCTTGCACATGCTGGATCTCGGTGCGAACACTTTGTGTTCCGCTGAGCACCTGTTTCAGTTCGCCGTAATGGGTTCGATTGTCGCCGCCGATATCACCGGCGTGGTTTCGCCGAAAGTCGCCTTACTGAATATCGGCGCTGAGGAAACCAAGGGGCATGACACGGTCAAAGACGCGGCGGCGATGCTCAGTGCAAGCGGGATGAATTACGTTGGCTTCATCGAAGGCAGTGAGTTGTTTTCGGGAAAGGCTGACGTTGTCGTGACGGATGGATTCACCGGCAATGTTGCGCTCAAGACGATGGAAGGGACAGTTGGACTCGCGTCGCACTATTTGCGGCGCGCATTTACGCGTCACTGGGTTGCGAAGCTGCAGTCAGTCTTGTCGCGATCCGTACTCAAGAGTCTTGCGGTCGAAATGGATTCACGAAATTACAACGGTGCGACTCTGGTAGGTCTTGATGGTATTGTGATAAAGAGCCATGGCAGCGCCGATTCGTACGCCTTTCAGCATGCGATCGACACAGCCGTCGTCGAAGTCAAAAACCAGTTACCGCGGCAAATCGGCAATCTGTTACAGCGGGAAGCAGCATGACGTATACGAAAATAGTCGGAACTGGCCGTTATCTGCCAGAAAAGATTCTGACTAATTTCGATCTTGAGAAGATGGTCGACACCAGTGACGAGTGGATTCGTACGCGTACTGGCGTCGAACGCCGGCACGTTGTTCGCGACGACGAAACAACTTCGGATATGTGTGTCGCGGCGGCGAAGGTTGCGATTGAAGCTGCCGGCGTGGACGTTACGGACATCGATATGGTGCTGGTCGGCACAACCTCGCCGGATCTGATATTCCCAAATTGCGCGACGCTCGTTCAACACAGGCTTGGAATTCCAGCGTGCCCGGCAATCGGCATGGAGGCGGCGTGCACCAGTTTCATCTATGCGCTGACAACTGCCGACAAATTTATCAAGGCGGGCGAGGCAAAGTGCGCGCTGATCATCGGTGCTGAGTGTATTTCCAAACTGGTTGACTGGACCGACCGTAATACTTGCGTGCTGTTCGGCGATGGCGCCGGTGCGGTCATCGTCAAAGCTTCTGATGAGCCTGGCATTATCGCGACGCACCTCGGTGCAGATGGTCAGTACAAGGAATTGCTTTACTACCCGGTCGGCGCGTCAAAAGATTTACACAAAGCCGGGACCGATGAAGCCGGAATTACGATGCGCGGCAACGAAGTATTCAAGGTGGCAGTCAAGACGCTGGGCAATGTGGCAACCGAAATTCTCGAGAAAGCCGGTGTCGACATGGATGAGTTGGATTGGTTAATTCCCCATCAAGCTAACCTCCGCATCATTCAGGCCACTGCGAAACGCCTGAAGTTGCCAATGGAAAAAGTAATCCTGACCGTTCAGGATCACGGCAACACGTCGGCGGCTTCTGTACCGATGGCATTGGATGTCGGTGTGCGCGACGGACGTGTAAAGCCCGGTCAACTGGTGCTGATGGAAGCGTTCGGCGGAGGCTTTACCTGGGGCTCGGTACTGATGCGATTCTGACGGCTGCGCAGGCTGTTGTCATATCCAAATTTTGGTGGATTTGCGTCGCGAAGATCGACGTTGCATGCGCTGATGTAGTTGTTGCCGCCGCCGATCAATTCGATCCCGTCGAACAGCGCCGTCGATCGATGTCCCATGCTCGTGATCGAATGATTTTCGAAACACGCAAAAGTCTGCGTAGGCCTCTCGTACGTGGTGCAATTCCCGCATGATCAATTCAATGACAATGACATCGTCAAGGTAACCAATCACCGGTATGTCGTCAGGAATAATGTCTTCCGGGTCACCAAAATAAATGAACATCGCCAACAGCCGTTCACGATCGGCGTCCGGCAACTGCCACTCGTCATCGGTCAGCATCTGTATCAGGGTCTTAATTTCAGGAATTCGGTGCGCGATGAAATCGGGTAACGGCTCGTTGCTCTGAATTTCGTCGAGGACGTCACGGATCGCTTCGATGATTTCTGATTCTTCTGCGTGACGAACTGCGGCCCGCGAATGATTCAGAGCGGTGCGAAAGAATTCCAAATCGCGGTCGCTAAGTTCGAACGAGATTTTCATGCTCATATCATCATGCCCGTGAAGTCAGACGATGAAGGCTACCGGTCGCGCTGAACACGGTCAAACCGATTATTCGGTATGATGACCTGATGGTGCCTAAACTCATAATTGGCAACAAAAATTACTCATCCTGGTCCCTCAGGGGCTGGTTGTTATTGCGCGAAGCTGGCATCGATTTCGATGAACATCGAATCTCCCTGGACGTCGATACGACCGCCTCGGAAATCGCGAGCTTCACCCCCGCTGGCACGGTTCCTGTCCTGCAACTCGGCGATCTGACAGTTTGGGATACATTGGCGATCGCGGAAACGGCGGCGGAGCGATGGCCGGACAAGCAATTGTGGCCAGACGATGCTGATGCTCGAGCCTATGCACGCAGTATTTGTGCCGAAATGCACGCGGGTTTTGCCGCGCTACGAGTCTGTATGCCGATGAACTGCCGCGCCATGGGGCGCAATGTGGCCCTGACCGACGAACTGACTGGCAATATCGATCGCGTAATTGCGATCTGGTCGGCTTGCCATCGTCAATATAGTGGCGATAATGGTTGGCTGTTTGGCAGATTCAGTATCGCCGACGCGATGTTTGCGCCAGTGGTGCTTCGCTTTCGAACTTATGGTGTCAATCTGCCGGAGTCCGCCGCGTTTTATCCGCGACGACTGCTGCAGAGTGAGGCCATGCAGGAATGGCTTGCTGCTGCCGAAACAGAGACCGAGGTTATCGATCGGGAAGAAAAAGGCCGATGATTAGAATGCGCAAGTATTTCATCCTGGCAGGGCTATTCTCTGCGATTCCGGCGGTAGCGGAAATCTTTGAATTGCCTCCCGAGGGCTATGACGTCATCGGTGCCGTCTCGACAATTTCCGCGCGCCAGGAAGATACGCTCGTCGATATCGCTCGCCGACACGGTCTGGGTTACGAAGATATCGTGCGCGCCAATCCGGACGTCAACATCTGGTTGCCGGGTAAAGGCACCGAGATTGTCTTACCAACACGCTACGTTTTGCCGGCCGGACCTCGCGAGGGTGTGGTATTGAATCTCGCCGAATACCGACTGTATTACTACCCGGAACCCAAGGATGGCGAAGCGGCCTATGTTATGACCTATCCGATCAGTATCGGCCGCATGGATTGGGAAACACCGCTCGGGCTGACAACAGTTATTTCAAAAGTACGCAACCCTACCTGGTATCCGCCACAATCGGTGCGGGACGAACACGCGGCAGACGGCAAATCATTGCCACGAATCGTGCCGCCCGGTCCGAAAAATCCGCTCGGCAAGTATGCGATGCGATTGGGACTCCCGGGTTACCTGATTCATGGCACGAACCGGCCGGCCGGCGTTGGTATGCGTGTCACGCATGGGTGCGTGCGCATGTTTCCGGAAGACATTGATTTCCTATTCGGCCATATCGACGTGAGCACCAAGGTTCGCATCGTCAACGAGCCGGTCAAGATCGGTTGGTACGGTGACGCGCTGGTCATGGAGGTCCATCCCGTACTCAAGGTTGAGGCTTTGCTAGCGGAATCGGATGTTCAGCCGGTTGACGACAGTGACATCGTTGCCAGGGATCCGCTGACGATTGTTACTGAGCAATTCATCACGGTCACGGGCGAACGGGCAGGTGAGTTGGACTGGTACCTGGTCGAAGAGATTTTAGGGCGTTCGGATGGTATTCCCGTCGCCGTCGGACAGCGCATAAAAAACGCCGCGGCAAGCGCGGCGTCCGAATAACATCGTTGTAGTTTGAAGCTACTTCGACATAGATTTCTGGAACATGCGCTCCATGCTTTCACGGTTTGCTTCACAGCACGATCTGTGCTTCTGTAGCAGCTGACAATGCCCGGTCTGCAGTACTCTGAGCATTGGCGGCAGCTTGGGCGGCGCGATCGGCGGCGGCACGAGCAGCTTCAGCAGCCGAGGCAGCAGCAGCGGCATCAGCAGCAGCTCTGTCGGCGGTAGCCTTCACTTCGTCACCACCGGTTGTTGCGCAACCTGAGGCCAATCCGAGAAAGAGCACAAGCGCGCTCACTTTTAAAATCTTGTTCATTGTCTAAAATTCCTCTGTTGAAAATGCAATTGCAGGCGCATTATTTCCCAATACGCTCGAACCTTCAATGAAAACGTTTGTTTTTATTCATCTTTGTCGTTTCTTTGCGACAGCGCGATCGCAATCCGGACACACGCATGTTCCGTAGAGAGCTGCGGGTGGGGTGTCTATCGTCGGAAATAAAGCGCAGCGACGCCACCAAGGCAACCCGATTTGAGTGTGCTCGGGGGCGAAGCATAAAGCTCGCGTAGCGAGCAGCGAGCGAACGAGTACCTCAAAGTGGGTTGCGTTGTTCGAAGTACTGTATATAATTACACCTACTGTGAATATATACAGGACTGCTGAAATGCGCCCATTGACCCCCCGGCAAACACAAATTCTCCATATGATTCAAGAATTTATGGCTGAGAGAGGCATGCCGCCAACACGTGCTGAAATCGCCAGAGAACTCGGCTTCAAATCAGCCAATGCGGCTGAAGAACATTTACGCGCACTGCAAAAAAAGGGCGTGCTCGATCTCCTGCCTGGCGCCTCACGCGGTATTCAACTCAAGGATTCATTGCGTGAGCAAATGGGATTGCCGCTCGTGGGTCGGGTCGCGGCCGGCAGTCCCATCCTTGCCGAGGAACACATCGAAACACATTACAAACTGGATCCTGCACTTTTTAGTCCAAAACCGCATTACCTGCTCAGGGTGTATGGCATGAGCATGAAAAATGCCGGCATCCTCGATGGCGACCTGGTCGTCGTGCATCGCACACCCGAGGTCCGCAGCCGCCAGATCGTGGTTGCACGGCTCGACGATGAAGTCACGGTCAAACGTTACCGCCAGAAAGGCACGGTGGTTGAGTTGTTGCCTGAAAATGATGATTTCGAAACGATCCGGGTCGATCTGACTAAACAATCGATGGTCATCGAAGGTGTTGTTGTCGGCGTTATCCGCGACGGTATACCGCTGCACTAGGCTTTATGACGCAGCTATGCCACGCGATTCATCCTCTCTCGATAAACTTCTGCAAAACCCACGTCTCTGGCGCGGCCGCGACCCGGCACAAGGAATGGCCGGGCTTGCAAGTGGCTATGAGGTATTGGATCGTCATCTGCCCGGCGGCGGCTGGCCGCAACATGCGCTCACTGAAATTCTGATTGAACACTATGGTATCGGTGAATTACGCTTGTTGATGCCAGCGCTGGCGCAATTGAGTGCCGAAGACAGTAGTGCGGATTTTGCCGAGCCTGGCTGGATTGCCTGGGTGGCGCCGCCATTCCAGCCGTATCCGCCGGCGTTGCAACAATGGGGCATAGACTTGTCGCGCATGCTGATCGTGCGGCCGAAAAGCGATCAGGAAATGCTCTGGTGCGCCGAACAGGCGTTGTCATCGGGCACTTGTGCGGCCGTCCTGTTATGGCCCGATCAGCTCGATGATCAGGCCAGCCGCCGGTTGCAGCTGGCCGCTGAGAAAGGTAATAGCTGGGCGATTGCGTTTCGACCACTCGCAGCCCGTTCCGAACCCTCGGCAGCGGCATTGCGGATCGAGCTACAGGCTGGTTCCTCGGGCATGCGCCTCAGTATTTTTAAAAGTCGTGGCGGCCGACCGGCCGTGTTGCATGACGTTCTATTGCATGACGTTCGATAATGCAGCGCGCGTTAGCACTCGATACGCCGCCCGCCGCGCCGCGGACTCCGGCCGCGACAACCGCCAAAGTCCGGCGCTTATGGTTTTGTGTGTATTTGCCGAACCTGTCGCTCGAGGCGAGCGGGCACTCTGAAGAAGCCAGGGTCGTTGTCGAGGAACAGCACGGCATTCACCGTGTGTTGGCTGCTTGTCCGAAAGCGAGTGCGGTGGGCATATCGCCAGGACAGTCGGCGAATGCGGCGCTGGCGCTGCTTCCAACACTCCATATTGAAGAACGTAGCGCTTTGCGAGAACAACAGGCGATCGAGAGGCTGGCAACCTGGCTCGAGCAGTTCACATCGATTATCTGCATTGCTGGACGCGATGTGCTGTTACTCGAAATCGCAGGCAGCCTGCGCCTGTACGGGGGGCTTCTAAGTCTTCGGCAGCAGGTTGCAGCGGGACTGGCACAACAGGGCTTTGGAGCCTCGCTGGCGATTGCACCGACACCACTTTCAGCCACCTGGCTTGCAAGAGCCGGGCGCCGTGCCTGCATTCGCGAGCCCTCAAACATTGCGAGTGTATTGCGCGACCTGCCACTTGCTTGCCTTGACTGGCCCGCTACGATTTGTGAATCGATCAACGCTATGGGCGTGACGAGTGTTGGCGATTGCCTGCGCTTACCCAGGGAAGGCTTTGCCCGCCGTTTTGGAACGCAACGACTCCTGGAACTGGATCGTGCCTTGGGCAGATTGCCGGACCCGCGCGCTTCCTGGCGTGCACCCGAACGCTTTTGTGCCGACTATGAAATGACCGAGGAGCAAAGTGATCGCGAAGCATTACTCGCCATCTGTCATGAGTTGTTAGTGTCACTCGAACGTTTTTTGCTGACGCGACAACTCGGCACACAGCGATTGCACCTCAGTTTTTTTCACCTGCAGGCTCCGGCAACACAGCTCCTGTTGGGCGGTGCGGAATTCGAGCGTCGCGCCGATCACTGGTCGGACCTGCTGCGCATACGCTTCGAAAATGTGGCATTACCCGAACCCGTCATTGCGGTGCGGCTGCAGGGCGGTCGCAACCAGGCGATGCAGACGGTATCCGGACGACTGGCATTGCAGGGCAAGAGCCACGGGCAGGGGCGGCACTATTCCATGTCACAACTCGCCGAGCGACTGGCAGCGCGGATTGGCAACCCGTCCGTGCACGGCGTGGTAACAGTCGCTGAGCACCGGCCGCAACGGGCTTGGCGATTGCAGGAGCTGTTCGGGGACAGGGCAGTCACGATGCTGTCGTCAATCAGGCAGCGCCTCTACCGGCCACTGTGGATGTTGCCCGAACCCATCTTGTTGCCCCTCGAACAGGCTTATCCGCTGCACGAGGGTCGCCTGACACTGCTCGAAGGTCCCGAGCGGCTCGAGACTGGTTGGTGGGATAACGAAGGCATCGCGCGCGACTACTACACGGCCATCAACTCGCAAGGGATGCGGCTATGGGTGTTTCGCAACCGCAACCGCACGCCTACCTGGTACCTGCACGGCTTTTTTGGATGAGCCGGCCTTGTTACGCCGAACTTCATGCCCTGAGCAATTTCACCTTCCTGCGCGGGGCTTCCCATCCTGAAGAACTCGTAGAAGTTGCAGTAGCGCTTGGCTATGAAGCATTGGCCATCACCGATGAGTGCACGATGTCAGGCATCGTGCGCGCACATACGGCGGCGAAACAACACGGTCTTAAAAAACTTATTATCGGTTCTGAGTTGCACCTGCAAAGCGGTCGTAAGCTCGTCGTGCTTGCACAGAATCACGGTGGTTATGCCGCACTGTGCGAATTGATTACGAAGGCCCGGCGTGCGGCCGAAAAAGGCCGCTATGAATTATCACGACTGGCGTTCGAGAGTGGTCTGCCTGGTTGCGTCGTTCTTTGGGTACCTGATGAGCACTACGAGCTTGATGTCGAGGATCACTGGATACGTGAGACCTTTCGCGATCGACTGTGGATCGCGGTCGAACTGCTTGCCGATGGACGACAAAGCCAGCAACTTCGGCGGCTGCGGGAGGTTGGCCGTCGACTCAAACTACCGCTCGTCGCTTGCGGCGACGTACACATGCATCGGCGATCGCGCCGGGTTTTGCAGGATACGCTGACGGCGATACGCGAAGGTGTCACGGTCGACAATGCAGGGTACGCCCTGTACCCGAACGGCGAACGTCACCTTCGCTCACTGGAAGTACTGCAACATGTTTACCCGGCCGAGTTACTCGCCGAGACTTTGCGTATTGCTTCGATGATCGATTTTTCGCTGGCCGAACTGCGCTACGAATATCCTGACGAGATCGTGCCATCGGGCGAGACGCCGGCCAGCTATTTACGGCAGCTCACCGAGCAGGGTATGCGGCGCCGATGGCCCGATGGTATTCCTCAAAAAGTTATCGTACTTGTCGAACATGAGCTCAAGCTCATCGCGGAGCTCAACTACGAATCGTACTTTCTGACCGTGTACGACATCGTTGCGTTTGCACGCTCGAAAGACATCCTGTGCCAGGGCCGCGGTTCGGCGGCAAACTCGGCGGTGTGCTTCTGCCTCGGCATTACCGAGGTCGATCCGGACCGCATGGTAATGCTGGTTGAGCGATTTATCTCGAAGGAACGTGATGAACCGCCCGACATTGATGTTGACTTCGAGCACGAACGACGCGAAGAGGTGATTCAGTACATCTATGAAAAATACAGCAGGGAACGGGCAGCACTCGCTGCCACGGTCATCACTTATCGCCCACGCAGCGCGCTACGGGATGTCGGCAAGGCACTGGGCTTAAGCGAATTACAGGTGGGACGTCTTGCACGATCAATGCAGTGGTGGGATGGCCAACGCATTGACGATAGCCGCGTACTCGAGGCCGGGCTCGATCCTGCAAGCCCACTCATAAAACGGCTGTTGTATCTCGTGCGCGAATTGCTCGGTTTTCCGAGGCACCTGTCACAGCACGTGGGCGGGTTCGTTATTTCCAACGGTCCGCTGTCGGAACTCGTGCCGGTGGAAAACGCGGCGATGCCGGATCGCACCGTTATCCAATGGGAGAAGATGGATCTCGAAGATCTCGGTTTGCTCAAAGTGGACGTACTCGGGCTCGGGATGTTGACCGCGATTCGACGTAGCTTCGATTTGATTCGTCAGTTCGATGGTCGTGAGCTGACACTGGCGACAGTGCCGGCAGAAGACCCGCTTGTCTACGACATGATTTGTCGCGGTGACACGATGGGCGTATTCCAGATCGAGTCGCGCGCACAGATGGCGATGCTGCCGCGTCTCAGGCCACGGTGTTACTACGATCTTGTTATTGAGGTAGCGATTATTCGACCCGGACCCATTCAGGGTGACATGGTGCACCCGTACCTGCGGCGGAGAAACGGCGAGGAGGCTGTCGATTACCCGAGTGACGACGTCAAAAGTGTGTTGCAGCGGACGTTGGGGGTGCCGATCTTCCAGGAGCAGGTCATGCAACTGGCAGTTGTCGCTGCCGGCTTTACTGCCGGTGAAGCCGACCAACTCCGGCGCGCAATGGCGGCCTGGAAACGGCGCGGTGGACTTGGACCGTTCGAGGACAAACTGATCAAGGGCATGCGTGAGCGCGGTTACGAGGAAGAGTTTGCCCGGCAGATATTCCGGCAGATCGAGGGCTTCGGGGAGTATGGTTTTCCCGAGTCGCATTCCGCCAGTTTTGCGTTGCTTGTCTATGTCTCATCGTGGCTCAAATGTCACGCGCCTGCTGCATTCACTGCGGCGTTATTAAACAGTCAGCCGATGGGGTTTTATTCGGCATCGCAGCTGACCCAGGATGCGACACGGCACGGCGTGGAAATTCGTAAGGCGGACATTAATAAGAGTCACTGGGACTGTACGCTGGAGGTGTGTGCAGATGGCAGCGCGGCGTTGCGCCTGGGCTTGCGGCAGATCAAAGGCTTGTCGGAGAAGGCCGGGCGACGCGCAGTGGATGCGCGACCAGCAGACGGTACTGGCTATCGCAGCATTCAGGAGTTGCTCGAGAAGACCGGGCTTGATCGGCGTGAGTTGGGTGCACTGGCATCAGCCGCTGCGCTTGAATCGCTTGCAGGGGATCGCCACCAGGCCCGCTGGGCGGTCGCCGGCGTTGAAAAACCGACGCCGCTGCTGACCTCGATGGATCGCTTTGAGGCGACGCCGCTGCTTAAGAAACCGACCGAAGGCCAGAACATCGTTGCCGACTATCAGAGTCTTGGGATGACACTTGAGCGTCATCCGCTGCATCTGTTGCGGCACCGGCTGAGTCGCTATCACTACCTGCAGGCGGATCGATTGCCCGATCTCATCAGCGGCTCGGCCGTGAATGTTGCAGGTCTCGTTATTACCAAACAGCGGCCTGGAACGGCCAGTGGTGTCACCTTCGTCACGCTGGAGGATGAGACCGGGCATATCAACCTGGTGGTCTGGAAGCAGGTTGCGGAAAACCATCGTCCTGCACTACTGAACGCGCGGCTCATGGGCATTCGGGGAGAACTGCAGATCGAGGGTGAAGTGATTCACGTGATCGCCAGCCAACTGATCGATCACACCGAGATGCTGGGGAACCTGCTGACCGTGTCGCGAGATTTCAGGTAGGCAAATCTTCGTCGATGTCGAAATTGTACGTGCTGCCGAAAGCGTCATCCTTGTCGAGCTGATCTTCCATTTCATCAAGGCGTTTCTTGATTTCAGCATTCTGCGACACATCGTCACCGTCAGCTGCCTCGACTTTAGCGACGAGTTCTTCGACGTTAATCTCAACCGATATGTCACCGACATTGTCGGCATCGCCGACGGTGTCGATTTCCTCGACGGAGTCGATTTTCTCGACGCTTTCGAGTTCGACTTCGTCTGTCTGTCTTTCGTTACCTACTTCGCCGTTCATTGTAAATACCTCTCACAATAATCAGTTCCACGGACAACAAGCCTGCAAAAACCACCAAACAGGCCGGATTCTGGTCTGTATAGCGCGAAAAAAAAGCAGGTGCAAGGGACAGGTTAGCGAATCAGGTTATTAATTTCGAAAATAGGCAGGAGGATTGCCAGGACAATCGTCATAACAACGGCACCCATGATGACAATCAGTGCCGGCTGTAGAATTCCAAGCAATGTGGCGATCAATCCATCCGCTTCGCGCTCCTGGTAATCGGCGGTGCGTGTAAGCATTTCCTCAAGCTTGCCACCAATCTCGCCGCTCGCAATCAAATGAATCATCATCGGCGGAAACAGTTTGCTTGCTGCCAGCGACTTGCTGATCGATGCGCCTTCACGAACTCTAAGCGTCGCTTCATTGACGGCGTCTCGCATTGGTAGATTTTCGATGACTTCGGCCGATATTTTGAGCGCATCGATGATCGGCACGCCGCTGCCGGCGAGAATACTCAACGTCCGTGTGAACCGTGCGGTATTGACGCCGCGCGTCAGTCGGCCGCAATGGGCATGCGTAACAGAAAACGATGATATTTGCGTCTCGGGCCTTCCTGTTGCAGCAATTTCCAGGTGCCATAAATTGCGGCGGCGATAAATATGAGAATCAGTACCAGTGATCGCGCAGAAAGTCACTTGTAGCGATAAGCCCCCGCGTTAAGGGCGGCAATTCACCCGATGTATTCTCGAATACGCTGACGATTCGCGGCACAACGGTTGCAAGCATGAAACTGATGATACCGATGGACATCACCACGAGCGCGACCGGGTAGACCATCGCATTGTTGATGCGTTGTCGAAGTTCCTGACGCGCCTCGGTGTAGTCGGCTAAACGATCGAGTACCACGTCGAGGTGTCCCGATTGTTCGCCCGCCGCAACGGTTGCACGATACAGGTCGGGAAAGGCCTGCGGAAACTCGCCAAGGCCGTCGGCCAGCGTATGGCCCTCCATAACCCGCGATCGCACGCCAATAATGATGCATTTGGTTCGTGGGTGATCGTTCTGCTGCGAGACAGCAAGCAATGCTTCCTCGAGCGGCAGTCCGGATTGCGATAGCGACGCCAGTTGCCGAGTTATTATCGCCAGCTCTGACGTAGAAATGCCGCTTCGAATAGAAAACGATCGTTGTCGCTGGGCTTCTTTCTGCGCCACCTCGGTGACTGCCACTGGCAATAAGTCTCGATCGCGCAGGATTTGCCGAACGTGTTTGGGTGTATCGCCTTCGATCAGACCCTTGGATTCTTTGCCGCCCTTATCGAGCGCGACAAATTCGAACGCGCCCATATCAGTCCTCGCGCGTGACGCGCAACAGTTCTTCCAGCGTGGTAGTACCTTCCAGAACTCTGCGACGACCGTCGGCACGAATGCTCGGGCCCATGGTTCGCGCATGGCGTTCGAGATCTTGCTCGCTGACACCGTCATGAATCATTGTGCGCATTGCGTCATCGACGGCAATCAATTCGTAAATGCCGGTTCGTCCCTCGAAGCCACCTTTGGAGCCGGCGCCGGGCTTGAACAGGGTAGGAGGCTTGGCCGGATCGGCGCCAAGCATCTTGCATTCGTATTCGGTCGCCGTGTACGGAATCTTGGTGTCGTCATCAAGAACGCGAACCAGTCGCTGCGCCAAAACTCCGATAAGGCTGGATGAAAGCAGGAACGGTTCGACGCCCATATCCCGAAGTCGTGTAACTGCACCGGATGCGGTGTTGGTGTGCAAGGTCGATAGCACCAGGTGACCCGTCAAACTGGCTTGTACCGCGATTTCTGCGGTTTCGAGATCCCGAATCTCGCCGACCATCACGATATCCGGATCCTGTCGCAAGATCGCCCGAAGTCCGCGGGCGAACGTCATTTCGACCTTGGTGTTCACCTGTGTCTGACCAATGCCGTCGATGAAATACTCGATCGGATCTTCGACCGTCATGATATTGCGAGTGTTGTCGTTGATGCGTTCAAGCGCGGCATACAACGTGGTCGTCTTGCCAGAGCCGGTTGGTCCCGTCACCAGGATGATGCCATGCGGCTTGTGAATGAGCTCGTCTATCGTCGAACGTGAATCGTTATCCATGCCGAGTGACTCGAGATCAAGGCGACCGGCTTGTTTGTCGAGCAGGCGCAGAACTACGCGCTCACCGTGACCGGACGGCATGGTCGAAACGCGGACGTCAACGGCTCGTCCGGCGATACGCAACGAGATACGGCCGTCCTGTGGCAATCGTTTTTCGGCGATATCCAGTTTCGACATGACCTTGATGCGCGATACGACGAGCGGTGCCAGTTGGCGGCGTGTTTCGAGCACTTCGCGCAATACGCCGTCCACCCGAAAGCGAACGCCGAGCCGATTCTCGTAGGGCTCGATGTGCACGTCTGACGCATTTTCTTTGACGGCTTCGGTTAGCACCGCGTTAATAAAGCGAATGATTGGTGCGTCATCGTCACTTTCCAGAAGATCCGACGGCTCCTGCAATTCCTGTGCGGCTTGCGACAAGTTCATATCATCATCAAGCCCGTCGACCATCTGCATGGCCTTATTGCTTCCTTGCTCGTACGACTCTTGCAACAACGCATCAAACGTTTCGACGGTCACTCGCGACAGACTAAGTGGCATGCCGGCGAAGCGCCGAACTTCAGCAATGCTCTGGGGCGACACTCCGGGTCGATACACAGCATCGACTACGTTGTCATTGACCTCGCGAATCAATACTCCGTGACGTTTTGCGAAAGAAAACGGCAGCGCACGTATGGAGTCGACGGGCGCATCGTCGTTTGATGTCGTTTCAAGAACAATTTCAGTCTCAGTACTCAATCGCTGTCGTCGTCGCTGGTTTTTTCACTATCTGCTTCGCCGTCTGTTCCGGTTTCTGTTCCGGTTTTTATTCCGGAGTGGTCCGCCTCCTCGAACGGCGGCAATGTAAACGACGTCTCGTCCCGCATCAGTTGAATGCCGTCTTCACTGTTCTCTCGCAGTACCTCCCGAATGTAGTTGTACTTGGAGTTGGTTTCGATTGTCACTTGCGATGCATCGCGCAAAATTGTCGGGCGAATGAATACCAGCAGGTTGGTCTTGACCATATCCGTCTTGCGAGACCTGAACAGCGCGCCAATGCCGGGAATGCTGCCAAGAAGCGGCACTCTTTGCTCGCTTTCGCGTAGTACGTCCTCGAGCAGTCCGCCGAGCACGAGTATTTGCCCGTCGTCGACGATCACGGTGGTTTCAATAATGCGCTGGTTGGTAATCAGGTCAACGGCCTGTGCCGACGAGGCAATATTCGAAATTTCCTGAGAAATTTTCAGCAGCATGGAGTTGCCTTCGTTGATCTGTGGCGTAATCGTCAGCTTGACGCCGATCTGTTCGCGCTGGATTGTCTGGAACGGGTTGACCGCGCCGCCAGCGCTGCCCGTATTTGTATACGAGCCTGTGACAAAAGGCACTTCCTGCCCAACATTGAGAGTTGCCTCCTCATTGTCAGTCGTCACAATCGACGGAGTCGAGATGATGTTGGTGTCGGCGTCGCCTTCCAGGGCGCGCAGAATAGCGGCAAAACTGACACCGGTATCGCTCACGCGGCCCAGCCCGAATGTGCCGCCCTCACCAATCAAGCCTGTCGGATCGACTGCGCCACCACTGCCGGCCGCTGCGCCCAATTGGACGACGCCCGGTCCGAAATTGGGAAAATTCGTGACGCCGAGTGGCGTATTGGCACCGATTCCCGCGAGGGCCCAAGTGATGCCGAGTTCCGCGGTCCGGTCCGCGATTACTTCGACGATGATGGCCTCGACGAGAACCTGGGCGCGTCGTATATCGAGTTTGTCAACGATCAGCATCAGTGAGCGCATCATTTTCGGCGGCGCGTTTATGACGATCGCATTGGTCTGACCATCTGCCCAGACGCTGACCGAGTTGGCTGATGGGCTCGCACCTGCCTGTCCTGCGGTGGCTTGTAACTGTGCCGTAAAATGCTGCTGCAATTTTGTGGCGAGGTCCTCGGCATCGGCGTATCTGAGATACCGAACCTGGGTGTCACCGCCGTCCTCGAGTGGTGTGTCGAGGTGGGCAATTAACGCCCGCAGGCGCAATCGTTCACTTTTATCGCCGCCGATCAGTACGCTGTTCGTTCGCGCGTCGGCAACGAGGCTTGTGGATACCACAACGCCGTCGGATCGGGGCCCTTGCGGCATCGCTGTCATGATGCGAACGATTTCAGCAGCCGAGGCATGCTCGAGCCGCACGACCTCAATGTCTTCGTCGTTGGACTGATCGATGCGGCGAATGATGCTGACGATACGATTCACATTCGCTGCGCGATCGGAAATGATCAAAATGTTCGAACCCGGATGAGCGGCGAGGTGGCCGTACTGCGGAATCAGTGGCCGCAAGATGGGAACCAGCTGTGCGGCTCCAACGTTTTTAACCTGCAATATCTGCGTCACGATGTCGTCGGCGCCGGACGCGCCGCCAGTACCCAGCGGCCCCGCAAACTGCCGGGCCGTCGCATCGGGAAGAATTTTGATGACACCACCGGTCGTGATCGCAACGTAACCGTGCACCTGCAAAATTGACAGGAATGCCTCGTAAAAAGCATCCGGTGTCATTGCAGTTGATGACAACATTGTGACCTTGGCGTTAACACGTGGATCGATGATGAAGTTCTTTTGCGTGACTTCACCAACGGCTTCGATGATTTGCCGAATGTCCGCGTCTTTGTAATTCGGTGTAATCGTTGCCTGCTGGCCCCAGGCCAGGGGCAATGCAGTCAGGTAAAGCATGCCAAACACGGCAAGTATCAATCTGCTGCCCGATCGTGTTCTCGATTGGATCATTTGCTGGTCTCGTCCTTGAATTCGAGTTGGCTGGTTCGAAGAATGATCACCTGGGGTTGCCCGTTGCGCTCAACGGTCACCGATACCTGGTCCGAGCTGCCTAGTGACTGGAATATTTGCATTGCCTGAGTCGGGTCATTCAATGCCTGGCCATCAATGTCTTTGATCAGGTCTCCTGGCCGCAGACCAAGCGCCGTAAACTGTGCACGATTACGCCCCGGGTATACCCGATAGCCCTGTTGTTGTCCGTTGACGAAGTAGGGCGTCGGACGTATGACATCGGCCAGCTTCGTGACGTTCTGAGTGACCGCGGACCGGATGCTCTGGCCACTGGTCGGTGCCCTGCTAGTGATTGTCGAATTTCGCCGCGCGACGGAGGGCGTGGTAGCCGGAAATTCTTTCGGCAACTTCAGGTTGGTTAGCACGCCATTCTCGTTCAGAACGACCCGATCGGCATACACGGCATGCAGTTTCGCCCCGGACGTAACCGGATCTCCAACGGCGTAAACTTTTTCTTCGTTATCGCTGTCGGCAATGATTGCCATGGCCAGCTCGGTCGGATTCGACGCAATCGTGCCCTTGAGTGACAGGCTCGTGAGTCGGGTATCGCGAAGATTTTCGATCTCCTCGGTCACTGGCGGAGGCGCGAAATCGTCACGATCGGCAACGCCGAAAATATGCGCACCGGATATGGCATTGGCGTCCGCTGTGACATTGCCCGCACTCCGGTCCGCCAATATCTGCGTCGAAGTCTCAATCGGGTCACCCGCCGACGGGGCCGGAACCAGCATCCAGGCGACTTGGGCGAGTTGCCAGGCAATCACAATCACCAACAACAGGCTGATCCAGGCAGGCAGCAGTTGACTGGCTGCCGCGAGCGTTTTCGTGCCATCCAGGCTGGCCAAATCGGACCATTTCGCTTCGGTCGTCATAATGAGTTTGATCGTCTGATAATTCCCGGTTTCAGTATTAACGCAGCGACAAGATGATACGGGTTACGGCGGAAAAAACCATATTAAGCAATGATATAGCGAATTTAACAAAAAATTCGTGAAGTGGGCTTGGAGAACGCAAGCACATGACCATATATAATAACCTGCAATGCCCGGCACATGGTCGAATTTGTCAAAATCCGCAGGAAGAGAAATAACCGGCAATGAGTGAACGAAAGGACGACATTGAGATAGGCGACAGCCATGAAGTGGTTGTCGAGGAAGCGCAGCCAAAGCTGAAGCCACCGTCGTTGTATCGGGTGGTGTTGCTCAATGATGACTACACGCCAATGGAATTCGTCGTCGACATACTTGAATCGGTATTTACCATGGAGCGCACACAGGCAACCCAGGTAATGTTGGAAGTGCACACGAAGGGCAAAGGCCTCTGCGGAGTCTATAACTTCGAAATAGCCGAGACCAAGGTTTCGCAGGTCATGGGCATCGCGCAGCAACACCAGCACCCGTTGTTGTGTACGATGGAAGAGACCTGAGGATGGGTGAATATTGAATGCTAAGTAGCGAACTCGAGTTTTGTCTGAACGAGGCTTTTCAGAAGGCTCGTGATAATCGTCATGAATTCATGACGGTCGAGCACTTGTTGCTCGCGCTCACCGATATTCCGAGGATTCATGAAGTCCTCAAGGCATGTGGCTCAAACGTTTCGGATTTACGACGTCAGCTGGTCGAATTCATTGACGAGCAAACGCCATTGCTGGCGGATGACGATGAAACTGAGGTGCAACCGACGTTGGGATTTCAACGCGTATTGCAGCGTGCCGTGTTTCACGTGCAGTCGAGCGGCAAGAAAGAAGTCACGAGCACCAACATCCTGGTCGCAATACTCAGCGAAAAGCAGTCGCAAGCGGTCTATTTGCTGGGTCTGCAGGACGTAACGCGCCTCGATATTGTCAACTTCATTTCGCACGGCATGCCGCAATTACAAATTGACGGTGACAACGATGAACAAGCATCCTCGTTGGAGAGTGAATCCGAGCCGGAATCCACACCGCTTGATAAATACACGACTAACCTGAATCAGCTTGCGATCGACGGCAAGATCGATCCGTTGATTGGTCGTGAGATCGAAATAGAGCGCACCGTGCAAATCCTGTGTCGCCGCCGCAAGAACAATCCGCTCTATGTCGGTGAGGCGGGTGTGGGCAAGACAGCGCTGGCCGAAGGGCTCGCGCGATTAATTACCGAGGAGCGCGTTCCTGACGTTCTGCGCGACAGCACGATCTATGCGCTCGACATGGGAACGCTAATCGCCGGCACCAAGTATCGCGGTGATTTCGAAAAACGCCTCAAGGGAGTGATCGCCGGTATCACGGAAGATCCAGGTGCAATCCTGTTTATTGACGAGATTCACACTGTTATCGGCGCTGGCGCGGCGTCCGGCGGGGTTATGGATGCCAGCAACCTGATCAAGCCAGTGCTGGCCAATGGTGATATTCGCTGCATCGGTTCAACGACCTATACGGAATATCGAGGCATATTTGAGAAGGATCATGCGCTGGCGCGCCGTTTCCAGAAAATTGACGTGCCTGAGCCAACTCTCGAGGAAACCATCGCGATATTGCATGGGCTCAAGTCCCGTTTCGAAGAACATCATGGCGTTAAATACGATTCCGACGCGCTGAGCGCTGCGGCGGAACTGTCGTTTCGGCACATCAACGATCGTCGGTTGCCGGATAAGGCGATTGATGTCATCGATGAGGCGGGTGCGAATCTGCGATTGCGACCGGAGCATAAGAGCGGCGGCCATGTCACGGTCGAGATGGTCGAGAATATCGTCGCCAAGATGGCACGGATTCCAGCCAAGAGTGTGTCTTCTTCGGACCGGGATGCGCTGCGCACGCTGGAGCGCGATCTCAAGCTCACCATTTTCGGACAGAACAAGGCGATAGAATCGTTGAGTTCGGCGATCAAG